>Ga0208764_10000132_pt1 | contig 40912 bp, 31 predicted proteins | sample ETNtaG_18_FD_185762 | JGI IMG/M metagenome (GOLD analysis project Ga0208764, IMG submission 185762) | Marine microbial and viral communities from oxygen minimum zone, Eastern Pacific Ocean - ETNP201302SV91 (SPAdes) (version 2) | ecosystem: Environmental > Aquatic > Marine > Oceanic ... | reverse complement strand
GGCTGAATTCCGCGCATTAGCCTCAAGAAAGGCGTCAAATCGTTGGTGGAATATGTTAGAATTAACCGAACAAGGATTACGATTGCAAGACGTATTGGCAACTAGCGATGTAGTTCATCTGACCAGCGGCGTTGGTAGTTTAGAATTCAGTCAAATGGTCACTAATGATTTACCCATCCACTATCATTGTTTGGAACCTCATCGAGGTTTGCATGAGGACGTTTTACATCGGAATATGGATGGAACTCCTAAGCAAAACCTTACATTAACAAAATTTCTACTTGGAAAACAACGTCGAAGAGATGTTTCAATGACGCACGATTTGATTGATCGGAACAATTCTGCTATCAGTGGGAATTCCCCTTGGATTCAGGAAAGAATTGAAATTGTATACGGAGAGAAAGCAGGGTTACTATGGCCATCTGTAAATCTGGATGTGTGGTCTGGAGATTGTCCTACAATCGAAGATAGTGTGGTTGCAATTGGAAATGCATCCTATGTCAAAGGAACCATGGATACCATCGACATGCTTGCTGGAACAGGATTGGTCTACCACCATGTGGGTGGGGGGTCACCAGAAGATATCAAAAAAATAGAGGAATACGCAAACAAAAATGATGTCGATATCATTGTTGAGCCTAGACTTTCCCAAGATGATCTCGTTATGCTCGTCAAGCGCTCTCTAGCTGTTGTTTCTCTCGCACGTGGGGAACCATTTGGGTTAACGCCCATCGAAGCTCAGGCAGCTGGAACCCCAGCTCTGATGGTTGATGAAGGTGGATACAAACATACTGTCGCGGATGGTGTTTCTGGCCGCCTGTTGCCTCGTGGAGATTGGGGGGCATGGCACACTGCACTAGATCAGGCAAGAAATTCTGAAACTCGTAAGGCATGGGCTGAAGCGGGACAAAAAAATATCTCGGAAATCGGTTTATTGCCTGAAGATCAGGCTAATGCATTGAATCAAATAATTTCAAATATAAGAGATTAAGATTTTACCTTCTCACCCTTAGGTTGTACAAAAATCACAACCAATAATGCTGTCAACGAGAAGGACATTAATAGCACTGAAAGGCCGAATGAGAGAGATGGCGCATTATCAAAATGAGGCCAAATTCCGAACACATCTCCAACGGTCTCTCCGCGAGTCATGACACTACCAATTGATCCCAACATGGCCGCAGTTGTATATCCAGCACAAACAATACCAGTATGTATAAGACCCATTTTTCGATTTGACCACATCTCTGGACCCCAAGTTCTCCGACCATGGATTACTCCAATCCAAAGACCGAGACAAAGGCCTGAAAGAAGCATCTTATTGACCAATATAGGTGAAGAAGATGCGTCGCCTGCAGCATTGCCTGTAATGGCAACAATCGGAATACAGCAAAGAGAAAATATCGCAGCGAAATATCCTGCGTGATCCAATCCTCTTTGCGCGCGTTCACCTACTTTTCGAAACACTGATTCACCGAAGCACAATACTGTGGCAACAACAGAGAATGTCATTGAACCAACCAACATTTCTGTGCTGAACGCATGCAATGTAGCTGCTGCAATCATCAAATGACACCTCCATAATTTTGTTTGATATGATCGGGGCCATAGTGCAACCATTGCTCATCAGTCCAACCGGCTGGACGACGTGAGTCATCAAGAGCCAGTGATGACATCTGTATTTGTGGAACTTCGAACTCGGTAGCGATAAAAGATGGGGCGACTATACTGGTTTGATCTGCCGATATCAAAGCCGCTTCAGGTTCAGCGAGAGTATTTCTTGAAGGACGTGCCATTCGTCGTTGAATCGAAATGCACAATGCGAGGCTGCCGAACATCAACGCCATTGATTGTAGGCGTACAGACAATATATCTGCGCTATATCCCTCAACATTATTGGCAACAGAAATCCAACCAGTTGTTTCTGTGAACTCATCATTACTCATAACCACTCGATAGGAGAGTGTGATATCTGAAAGGGCTGCTGGAAGTGTGACAACCCATGCATCATCCACCATCTGGGCATTGATTGAAGCAATTGGGCCCTCTCCAATTCGGTATTCTAAAGTAACATCTGTTGCATTGACAACAGGTATCGAAAGTTCTGAAGATTCACCCAGTGAACGAGAGGTCATTGTATCCCATGGAAGCATTTGTGGCAAATTTTCAGGAATTGGGCCAACCGTTACGTTGTGAGCAGTTGAGATCTTCATACGAGCTGAACCAGCACCGCCATGATGAATGGCAGAATAGAATTCATACGTTCCTTCATTGGCTGGTGCGAGTAGACTCCAAGTCATAGTTACGCCAAGTGTTGAATCTTGGGCGTATGTTTCGGCATAATTTGTAGAACCACCTTCTCCATTTGACAATATTGTCCAACCATCATCCTGTGGTGTGTCCGAAACACCATGCGTATCACTGAGTAGGAAGATACCGACAATTGCACGGTTAGATAATTCCATATCGGTTGCAGTGACACTGATTGAAATTGGGCCACCCACATAGGTTGAGGCTCGATCTTGCGAGAATACCAATGTGGCTGAAGATGGCTCCGATAGTCCAGGGTCTCCATGGCAAGATCCCCCACATGCCGCATCTCGATTACCATCACCGGTTCCACCTGGATTTGCAGATAGTGCTGGAATGCAGAAAATCAGCAATAAGAGAGTGGTAAGTAGGATTGTACGACGCATCAGGAATTCCTCCCTAAAAATCGATCAAGAAGCGCCGTTACCATAGCACCAAAGATAAGCAAGATGGCTAACAGCGAGGTCATTGTCGTTCCAAGTGAACTCTCCCCTTCAGGTTCAATCACCTGCATATGCGAAACATCCAATGTGATACTCACCGTATTACTAGAAATGCGTGGATTGTGAACATCTCCAACGTCAGCAGTTACAGTGTAATGGTAATCTCCGACAAGATGTAATGGTTCTGACCAAAATGTAGAATTTGTTTGGCCGACAGATTCGATTTCAGATAAACCACTAGAATGACCAATGGGCTCATGTGTTCTCCACACTGTAAATGTGGTTTCATCACCGCCCCAATCCCAATTTAGATTTACATCACCATTTGATACACTTGCTTCCAAATTGGAGGCGACCGGGCCCCAAGTAGCCGTAACAACCTGTTCAACACTATCTGAGCCCCCATTCGAATCAATAACCGTGAGGTTGACTATCGTGCTTGAATCAGTGAGAACTACAGTGACTTCTTCGCCAACATACGTGTTTATGCCAATGTCCCAAAACCAAGCTACAATTTCTCCATCTGAATCAGATGAAAACGAACCATCGAATTTTGTCATCGCTTCAATCAGAACTGTTTCACCAATAGTAAATTCAGCAGTAGGCATCAAATTAACAATCACTACATCACCACTTGTGGTTCTTGGACTGACCGCAAAGCCATCATACAGTTCCAAAGATGCTGTCCAAGATTGGCCGACACCCAACCATTCGATTGGAACCGAAGTAGCATTGTCAAGGGCTTCAATGTGGAATCCATCTCTCATCCATTCTATGTTCAATGTAATTTGATCACCGTCTTCATCATAGGGCAAGCCTCCAAGAATGAGGTCAAGCGGTGAAAGTGCGTTTGAATTTTCAGTTAATGAAATCGAAGATACAGTAGCCAATGAATTCCCAATTGTAACTGTTGAAGATTGAGCTTCTGAACCCATAGAGGTCCCATCGTTTGGTACATATTTCGCCATCCAGATTTCACCGCGATTCGTTTCTGAATATGAAATTGTGAGATTGTTTGTGAATTGACTTTGTAATTGTCCGTCTCGGTACCATCGAATGGTCGGACTGGACTCAGCATCACTATCTAAATCACTGTAATTAGCAAATATTTCTAGATTATCAGAGGATGTTGGTGTATCTGGGCTAAGGCGAACATCGGTAGCAATGGGTGCTGTATTGACAATGGTCACACTCTGGGATGATGTGGGAGTACTCCAATCAATTCCATCTGATACTGTTACGGTGTAATGCCATATCTGTCCTTTGGATGTAGCGGCATGTGGCAGAGGATCTACGTCATCATACCCCTGAACATGAACACCGTCTCGATGCCACTCAATTTGAAAATCCAATTGGGTGTCGCCGTTGTCAGTATCTGTAAATGTCCAAATCGCATCTAAATCAGCATCTGTTGCGGGTGAATTTGGTGCAATAAGAGCAGAAGATACTGTCGGAGCATTGTTCGATGAACCAATGACAACCATATTGCTCTGAACTTCAGAACCTGAATCGTCACCATCGTGTGGTGTGACTGCAAAGTGCCATTGGTCTCCCGAACGAGTCATCAAACTAGAAACTGTAGAGGAATCATCCAATTCTGCAACACGTATTCCATCCAAATACCATACAATAGATGTACCTGATTCAGAATCTTGATCAGGATCACTATACTGGTAAGAGGCGCTCAGTGCACTAGTTTCATCAGGGCTGGTTGGTGTTAATTGGACATTTTGGGCCTGTGGCAGAGCATTGCCTACAATGACAGGGCCCGCACTAACCATCGTTCCACTATCTTGGCCATCAGAAGGAGTCACTTCGACTGACCAATCATCTCCTTTGACCACTGAAATCGACATCTGGTCGTCCTTTGAGGAATCCAGTATGCCGTTATTGTACCAATGTATCGTTGTGCCTGATTCTGCATCCCCATCTGCATCATTGTATGAATAGGTCAATGCCAACCCAGTCAAGACGGTTGGATTGGATGGTGCCAACTGTAAATTAGAAACTGATGGCGGATTATTTGGAGGTGGACTTCCACCTTCTGATACCTGATAATTTGCTGTCCCATATGCGTCTCCAGTGTTTTGGCTATTTCCATTAGCGGTAAGTCCGGCAAGGTTGAATTGAGTTGTTCCTGAACCCGACGAAGGCGCGGTCCAATCTACACTCCAACTTCTATAACTTGAGGTCGTATGAGTTGCGCTATTGCCCGCAGCATTCACCTTGACTGCCATTATCCCAACACCGCCAGTGGATAGAGTTCCTTTATCCACTTCAAGGCTGAATCCTCCAGCACTACCTGAAACGCCACCACTAACTGATATTGAAAGCGTGTATGTTTGTCCAGCTGTGTATGTTGCTGGTTGACCAGACATAGAAACCGTTGCGCTTCCACCATAATGGCAACTACAACCTGATGCACTCTGGTACTTTCCACTTGAATTGGCATCCACAAGATTGGCTCCTGAAACGGCCAACAATAAGAAACTCAGTACAATTACACGTACTCGCATATTTTTCCGACTCAAAGGGTGACTATAATGCCAGTTGGTGCATTGATTTGACAAATCATAGATGTTCAAATTCAAATCGTTTGACAACTGAGCGGTATTCTAGCAACTTGGCTTCAACGAAAACCTCGTCTCCAGCCGACAATTGTACAGTATTTGGCATTCGAACACCAACATCAACCCCATCAACCTGACCAATGTAGGTCTCTCCACCTCTAAATTCATCGCTCAGTCCAATGCCGATTGTTTTCTCTATTTTTTCAATCTTTAAATCGAAGTCGAAAACTTCATTGGAAAGTTTCTCTACGTATCGACGCTTTTCTCCAAATAGTTTCAATGTATCCAAGTGTTCGACAACTCGATTGATTAACCCGCCAGTTGCTTCCATTTCAGGCGAGGGCTCAGGATCTGGTTCTGGTTCCGGTTCTGGTTCCGTTTCTGGTTCCGGTTCCGGTTCCGGTTCTGGCTCTGGTTCTGGCTCTGGTTCTGGCACGGGCTCTGATGAAATCGTAAACGACACCGACGCCATCAATTCATGCCCATTGCTACGGAATAAGCGGGCTTCATAATCCCCTGCAACATATTGCTCACCTACAAAGGTCACTGAACCTGCAGTTTTTCCCTCGCCGGGTTGTTGGGTTCCGCTGACGTATAGCCAGCTACTCCCATGCTCAGCCATCTCATGAGGGGCACCAGGAGAATAGATTCCAATCCAAGCGTGATTGTCACCGGAACTTCCTGAAAAGCCAACGGAGAATCGAGTGCCTACTTCCGGGCTTTCAGGCTCGACGAACAGCATAGGTGTCATTACCGAAGGCATCTTCTCTACTATTTTCTCTGCCTTCGCAATTGCATCGGCCTCAAGTGCATCCAGTCTGGCATTCAAATTCGCCCGGATTTGATTTTGAGTAGCACTCGGAAACAAACTGATCATTTGCCCGATTTGTTCATCCACAAGTGGTCGAATCTCTGATATCTTTGTGTCAGGTTCTTCCAACACTTCTTGGTAGGCCACCATGAGAGCATTGAAGTCTTCAACAGATGGCATGAAACGTGGCTGGTCAGTCAAGTTGTATAATTTAATGCCTGAATCAATATCTTTCAGCCCTAAAGGGCTGTTGACTACATCGGTGCATTCATGGAGGTCACTCTATCCCCATTGAATATGCAACCTATCGAAACTATCGCCATTATTGGAGCAGGCAATATGGGATCTGGTATTGCTCAAAAATCTGCTCAAGAGCTATTCGACGTTCAAATGGTCGATAGAGAAGAGCAATGGGTAAATCGTGGCCAAGAAACAATTTCAAATTTTCTTGCAGAAGCCGTTGAACGTCGAATATTTTCTCCTGAACAAGTTGAAGGTATCAAAAAAAGAGTTACTAGTGTAGTCGGTGTTGAAAATGTTTCAAGAGATACTGATCTTGTTATTGAAGCCGTTTTTGAGGACTTTGACATCAAATCTGCTGTCTTCAACACTCTCGATAGTGCCTGTGGAGAAAACACAATTCTGGCATCCAATACATCATCTCTCTCAGTAAACGCATTGGCTGAAGCAACAGCACGTCCTGACCGATTTGTAGGGTTACACTTTTTTTACCACCCAGCAAAAAATAGACTCGTCGAAGTTATTCCTTCTGAACTGTCTTCTCCAGAAACAGTTGCTAGGGTTGAACAATATTGCAAGATGTTAGGGAAAGTTGTAATTGTGTGCAAAGATAGGCCTGGGTTTGTAGTAAACCGATTCTTTGTCCCTTGGTTGAATGAAGCTTGTTTACTCCTAGAAGAAGGAATTGCGAGCACTGCACAAATTGATGCTGTCGCATGCAAAGCATTCGACATTGGAATGGGCCCTTTTGCGTTGATGAATTTAACAGGGCCACCGATTGCTCTTCATGCAACGAATTACCTTGCAGAGCAATTGAATACACCACGATATACCGGTGCAAAGAGCCTACAAGATTTGGTTGGAGCAGGCGCCATGTGGGATATCGGTGATGATGAAAATTGCTCAGTTGATGCTGCAACCACAATTAGTGAAAGGTTACTGGGCCAAGTTTTTGCAGTAAGTGCACAAATCGTCTCCGAAGAAATTTGTTCAATGGAAGATGTTGATCGTGGAGCGAAAGTTGGTTTGAGGTGGATGAATGGACCATTTGAAATCATGAACTCAATTGGCATCTCAGAAGCATACAGGATGGCTAAATCATATGCTAACCTTGCGAACTTTACTCTCCCTGATTTTTTTGCGATAAAGGCAGAAACTGGGTACGGATGGGATTTCAATTTTATCGATGTTGTCCAAAGAGGGGGGGTTGCAACTGTTCGTTTGAATCGCCCAGAAGCCATGAATGCTCTCAATGAAACTGTTGTTGGGCAACTTGGTGCTGTACTAGATGATTTAAATTCAGATTCGAGTGTCACAACAATTGCCCTCGAGGGAGCAGGGAAGGCATTTGTTGCTGGAGCAGATGTCAAATTCTTTGTCGACAAAATCCGAGCAGATTCTTTTTCTGATATCTACGAATTTACTGCAAACGGCCATGTTGTTCTCGATAAGCTTGAAAATAGTCCAAAGACTACTGTTGCACTCACTACAGGGCTTGCACTTGGTGGAGGGTTAGAACTAGCACTTGCTTGTGACTATCGGGTAGGAACTAGAAGGACGCAATTCCGATTCCCTGAAACTAGTATTGGTATTTATCCAGGCCTTGGTGGCACACAACGCACGGTTCGTATATGTGGTATTGAAGCCGCTAGGTGGGCAGTACTTGCAGGGAATTTTATTGACCACAAAACAGCATATGCACTTGGTTTGCTTACACATTTAGTTGAACCTGCAGAAGTGACTTCAACTGTTGAGAGTATTTCAATAACTGGTAAACCAAATCAAAAATACCCCCATGCACCATTACAAGCCGAACACCCGATTGCTACCTTCACTTCAGCGTTCTACAACGACCAAAACATGGCTACACTCTTGTCTGGAAATTGCCCTGAAGGGTTTGATGTAGATGATCGAAACATTGGAAGGCAACTCAAATCTCTAAGTAGAACTGCCCCTATTGCATTAAAAATGGCAAATGAATTACTAGACGCAGCCACTAGCACTACACTTGAAGAAGGTCTCAATCTTGAATTAAAGGGGCTTGAAAATATCTTCAGCACTGCAGATAGCCTTGAAGGCCTTTCAGCCTTAATTGAGGGTCGGAGACCCAACTACAGCAACTCCTGATTCGATTTAGTTGGGTCAACGTGATATTAGAGTCAAATCTGTATAGTCAATCCAGGTTTATCGTCATCATTCAATAACGAGGAAAATGACTCATCATTGAAAACCTAGGCAAGTATCTTGAGTTTCTCAAAAACCATTCAGTGATTTTTTGAATCATACCTTCACCTTTTTGTTAATGTTGAAGATGCGCCCAAACACCTTCAAACGAATCTGTTCAGATAGGCTTACCTTCTTCTTCTGATTATCTTGCTTTTCAGCTTCAAGTCGATCGTATTCTTCGCTCCATTCATCAATCCAATTTTTCAACCATTCATCCATGTTAATACCTCCAACCAGTGTGGATAGTAAACCATGTGTGGCCCGTTGTATTTAGACTGAGGAGTTACAAAGTTTAAATTAAGGTGCATTTTCCACACTACATGATAAATAGTAAACCGGTGATAAAATGATAGGGCCAGCGATGAAAATTAGCAATGAAAATCTGAAAGAAATTGAATCATGTATTGTCACAACAGAAGGAATGGGAGCACGTATTAGACATATACTGGGAGACGATTCAATTGACCAAAAGGGCTTGTCATGGGAAGTAGAAGCTGCAGTTGAAGCCCTAGATGTATTCACAAGTAGGTGGACTATTGAAATTCTAGCAACACTGTACATTGCAGGAGATAGGAGATTCAATGAATTGAGAAAATTGCTTTCAGGAATCTCTAGCAGGACTCTGTCTGACAAACTCAAAAAATGCACGAAAAATGGTCTTGTTGACAGGGTAGTTGTTGATGGCCCCCCAGTTAGAGTCACTTACCGTCTCACCGATCATGGTCAACGCTCTGGACGTTTACTTGGTTCCTTGGTCGCATATATGAAAATCAAAAAAGGCTCAGTTACCAGTGAATAATGTCCGAACAGTGGACCAATTGCTTGAATAAGCACTGAGTATCAAAGAGGTTCATGGCACTGCTTCAGCAATGGCACCGACAGCGTCCTTGGCTCATGGCGGGTGTGGCTGCACTCGGAGCAAGTATGGGCGCAGTAATGCCTTGGAATTGGAGCGCATCTGGGGTAATATCTACCCAAGTCGAAAATCCTTGGGAGCATCCACTTCGTAAAAGAATCCTGCAAGTTCTTGAATCTCAACCTGGGTTGGCATACCGAGAACTTCAGCGGGAATTAGGAGCTGCAAATGGAACGCTTAGACATCATCTTGATGTATTAATTTCCAATCGCTCAATTACTGTTGTACCTGTGAATGGAAGATCTTGTCATTATGCAGGGGCCCCACAACAAATTGAAATTCTACAAGAGATGAATGTTGGTGACTCTGAAAGGGCTGCTAGAATGATGCCTGTTGGGCTTTCGGGAGCACAACGACTGGTAGTCGCTCGTCTAGCAAAAAAGCCTAGACCGAAAAGTCAAGCTGAATTGTCACGCGAATTAGGACGATCTAGGGCCACTGTACACTCGGCAATCAAAGTTCTTCGTCGCCGTGGTATTGTGCATTCCCATGATTTAGAATTAGCACCACATCTTGCTGGATTACAATCAAGTTCCGTTCAATATGAATGGTTAGACGAAAGGCCACTTCCCGAATAGAACAAATTCGGGATAGTTAGGTCTGATGCTGAATTATCGACATAGGTGTTTTGAGCCGTCGAGCGTCAGGTGCCGCCATGATGAACATGCGGTTGCTAGAGCAACCTGCACCTGCGGGTTCAAAAGATGTAGACCAATTGGTATCTTGGTTAATGGACACATTAGATTTAATCCGACGCAAAGGGGATGAATGGAGTGGGGAAGGTATTCATTCCCCCCTACATCGCTTGGTGCGCGATTATCTGATTCAATACCCAAAAAATGGTTGGAATGCACAAGAACTAGCAGATGAACTGGGTTTGGCCATTACAGCATTACATAACCAAATTACAAAACTAACTGAATGTGGATTAATCGACTCAGTAAATATTGACGGGTGGCGTGTTCATCATTTGCGAAATGGTTCACTAACAAATGCAGTGGAGGTGATGGCAGTTGAAGCAAGACTAGTATTGGAACAGAGATTACGAGTTTTGAATTCATGGATGAAAGAAAGTGAAGAGCGGATGAAAATTCCATCAGAAAAAAATAGGGATGCTCCATTTCGTATTCATATTCGTTCCAGAGTCCCTCTAACTGAAGGTCAGGATGAAATGGATTCGTTTCTGCAAGACTTAGGATTGTACGGTGATCGTGTGCGCAGTGGCCCCAATGGGGCACCCTTAGGAAAAGGGATTTTTGAGTATCTCTTGGATTCAAACCTACCACTTTCATTAGATGAGGCATTGGATTTATGGGGTACTACACGGCCAAGGTTAACCCGAACATTAGACCGCTTCTGTGCCGCAGGTTTAGCAGAACGAATTCCACGCATTGACAGGTTACCAGTTACTCTATGGTCGGCAATTTCAAGTCAACATGGAAGAAGAGGGGGGGACTGGCTCATTTCAAAGGGGGGTTTGAATCGCATTGATTCAGGCTTGGCAAATAAAATTATCAAAGCCCTGGATAATGGTAAATTCAACGTTTCAAAATGTGAAAAAATATTCTCTGATGTAAGTGCCAAAGAACAGATGATTTTACTCAATCTGCTTGGAGGTAGATTGCCCGTTGGTTGGAGATTAGCAGGCATCAATGCTGCAGCAATCCGAGAAAGAATTCTTGCACGAGTTGATCGCACTTTTCGTAGGATGAAGAGAGTTGCCGAAACTTTAGAAAAAGCTCTTGAACAATAAATTCAGTATTAGTTATCAAATAGAATATATTGATTGTGCCATTGCAATAGCCTCCGGATTAGCAAGAGTATTTGATTCACCTTTAGCATATTTCTCAAATGCCAAATTTAGTGGTTCGCCAATCTTTCTAAAATCTTTAATTGAGTGTAAGTGTGGCCTGATTTCTTTACCACCAGGAAGTCCTTTAGTGAATGATATTGCATGTTGTTTCATATTTCTAGCACCACGGGGGCCCCCGACTTCATCAACCAGATCTACATACCGATTCCAAGCCCAATGCTTTGCAATGACTTCTGATTGATTGGACCATGGTGCTGAATAATTATTCCAACCAAGTTTGGATTTTATCTGACCAAAAATACATGGGTTCCCAATTGCAGCTCGGCCAATCATCAATCCAGATGCACCTGTCCTTTCCAAACATTTTGCAGCACTTTTTGCATCAACAATGTCGCCATTAGCGATAACTGGAGTGCCATATGATTCTAGCAAATCGACTGCTTCTCGGATTATATTCCAATCAGCCACACCTCTATACTTCTGTGAAAGTGTACGACCATGGATACAGACTCGTAAAACACCTAATTGAGCACAACTTTCGGCTATATCTAAGACGTTGATATTGTTACTTCCAGTGCCTAAACGCATTTTTACTGAAACTGGTACCTGTGACACTTCAATACATCTTTCAACCATGCTAACAAGTGTATCGGGTTCTCCCATCAGAGCAGCACCTGCGCAAGTCTTGGTCACTTTTGGTGCAGGGCAGCCAAAATTTAGATCAATGACATCTGCACTTTCAGACAAAATTCGGACAGTTTCAACCATTTCTTCCTCTACCCCTCCAAAGATTTGCGGGATAAATGGGCTTTCTCTGGGATGAGTTTCTAATTTCGCCCAAGATTTTGTGTCCTTTCTGGATAGTCCACTTGCTGCAGTAAATTCAGTTGCCGTAACATCAGCCCCACATTCACGTGCAAGCAAGCGAAATGCTAGATCTGTGACTCCTGCCATCGGCGCAAGAAAGAGGGGGACAGGGTCCAACATAATCACACCGAAGTGTTCCTATATATTCAAGACAAGGACTAGATGGTTATCTAAAACGTAGATTCCCAGTCATTTACATCTTGCATAGTAGCCCAAGTATCATCGTCCATTGTACCTCGCGCCTTCAGGACTTCTCTTGCTAGTATCCAGTAAAGAAGAGAAAGACTTCTGCGACCTTTGTTATTTGCTGGCAAGCAAAGATCAACGTTTCGGAGATTATTATTTGCATCACAAATTGCAACAACTGGTAAACCACTGCTAACTGCCTCTGAAAGTGATTGTTGATCTGCCTGTGGGTCTGTAACAAAAATCAATTCGGGTTCAATATATGTTCGTAGGCGCGGATTCGTAAGTGTACCTGGAATGAATCGCCCCACGTTGTGAGTCGCACCAATTGCCTGAGCAAACATTCGAGCGGGGCGCTGTCCATACTGACGCGCGCTGACAACTAAAATTCTACTACAATCATATCGATTCAAGAACTCTGCAACTACACGTATTCTCTCATCTGTTTGCTCTAGGTCGATGAGATGCAAACCGCTTCCATCGCCGCGAATATCACTCAAGAATGGCTTCATATCAGCACTCTTCTGTTGAGTGCCAATATGCACTGCATGATCCTCGTAAGTTTCATGGGGAACTAGTGGAGATTCACTCATTGGAATGCCTCGTGCGGCCTCGCCACCCTCCACCTCTTCATAACCGCTTCGCTAAAGCAAAGCAGAGAGTTCTGCGCAGTACGTTGATTATAATCTTGAATTAAGAATCAACAAAGAGGTTGATGCAGTTCGGAATAATGCTTAACCCTTCTATCTGTGAGCGAGTTTCATGGCCCCTCAGAAAACTGTTGATGAGGCCATGGACTTTGATAATCCAATTTCGGCCGGAAAACTCCGTAAAGATGGATATTGGAGTGATTTCAATGGTTTGGCTCTGCCAGTGTCTGCGTCAGATCTTGAGCGTCATGCATACTGCCCAGTTTCGTGGCAATTATCCAAGGCCGGTGTAAGTGGAGAAGGCGATGCTCTAATTCAAGGAATGAAAGAGCATGAACGTATTCACAAAGATATGGTTGAATTCAAGACAAAAGAGTCTCGTGCAAATCACGAGTTAGTAATTTGGTCTTGGTGGTTTACAGTAGTCATAGCTCTTTCAGCTGACTCTGCGGCATTTCTATTCGTAGATCAGGGACAAATCTCTGAAAATTTTGTTGAAGATATGGGTCGTTATCTAGTCAGCCTAGCTCTAGTGTGGTTAATTACTGCAATTGTCCTAATTTGGGTTCCTTGGAGAAGGTGGTTAGGGCGTCCATTTGGACTTGCTCAACCACCTCACTTTGAAGGTAAAGAGTTTAATGAATTAAAAATTGAATCGCCCTTTTCAATTAGTGACGAAGATGATTACATCAAAGGTGGTTCGTTAGAGGCCTTGATGCTCCTCGGTTCAATTGCAATTGCTTTACATGGTATTGCAATTCACTATGCTAAAGATAGAAATTTATTCGCTTTTGGGTTGATTGTACTTTCTCTAATCTGGCTACTCATCTGCTCTTGGAGATTGCATCGTGCTCTCTCATTTGGGAATATTGCACAAATTTCTCGAGAAAGAATTGGCCTCGGAGGTGATGAAGAAATTGCTTATAGTGATGATTCAGGAGAAAGTGCTATTCTTTTGATTGATGAAGAAACTGGTTTACGAGGTAGGCCTGATCAAATATTAGTAATCGATAATCAATACATTCCCGTTGAGCAAAAAACCGGGAAGGTGCCAAAGAAATTTCATCAAAGTCATAGAATGCAAGTACTTGCATATATCCAACTTGTTGCTGAAACTACAAACACAACTCCTGAGTATGGAATATTACGATATGGGGCTGATTCTCTTTTCACGATACCCTGGGATGATGAAGCACGGGATGATTTATCCCGTGATATAAAAGAAATACAGCGATTAATGATTGAAGGAGGCGCGAAAAGGAATCATGAGAGACCTGGCAAATGCAAAAATTGTTCACGACAATCAAAATGTCCTCAAAGCCTAATTTAATCCTATTCTAAATCGACCTTAGGTATGCATTCGTCTTCATCACCACTACTTTCTGGAAATTCAACACAAGGGCGTTTGACACTTAAAATAAGCAACCATGAATCTTGGAAGCCAACAAACGGAACGGAACTTGCATCGACGCCTTGTCCTTCAACAACTAATCGCCAAGTGCTTTCTTTAAATGTAGTATTGTCTGTAGTGAATTTTGTCTGAGTCTGTTCAAATGAACCATTTGTTCTTTCATGATAGATATAATCACAATCGTCCATAACTTCACAAGGATACAACCATACCTCAACATATCGCTGAGCCAAATTTGTTTGCGTGATTCCTGCATCATTCAATGCTTCAAGAATGGGCTCTGCAAGGTCATCAATGTCATCATTACGAATTGAAACCTGGAATTGTATTAGTATTTCTTGGACAGTGTGGTCGATTGGAATGAGTTGAGTTTTGCTTTCTTGGTAATCGTCTAATTCTGTTGAGTTTTGCCAAGTGTGTGATAAATCATAAGAGGTGTATTTTGGTTTAGTTTCTGGCATACCACGAGCACCTTCCATTAACTCTCGACCAATCACTAGAGAAAGGCAACCAGGAAGGGCCATCGACACGAAAAGAAGCGCCAATGTAGCACTAATTGTCTGTCGCCGTAGTGTGGACAATGTATCTCCCCCAAATAGGCGGTAGAATCTAGTACATTTCTTTATGACGGTCAAATGATATTCAATCATCCCTCTTTCTGCGACGTACAGACCTGCGTTTCGATGTGTCTTTGACTGCTTCAGATCCCTCATCAGTCTCTGATTCAACTGATGGAGAAGGTTCTCCATCGGTCACGGTAAAATCGCTACTGGCGCTTCGTAATTCATTACCAACCACGGTATTGTCAACTATTGCTTCAACATCAACCGATTGACCGGGCAATACACCATCTTCACCAGTCATTTCAAACAACTTTTCACGGTAATGGGCATCAGATGCCGACAGCTCAACATCTTCGTCAGATAGATGTTGACGTTTTTCAACATCGCCGAGGAAGGCATCAAGATCATGTTCTGGCATTTCTTCCATTGCTTGACTGAGTTCAGTTTCACCAACGACATCGTCAACTTCTTCAGATTCTGCTCCCATTTCCTCAGCAGCAATTCTCGCTTCCTCTTTATCATCGAAGTAAGATTCGGCTTCATCAAGTTTTGAATCCCATTCACCTTCCCATTGATCTTCTGCGAAACCCATTTCAGCAGCTTGCTCTTCAAAGATTTGAGATCCTCGTACAACTTCATCAGACTCTTCATCATCATCTGGTTCAACTTCTGAATCAGCTTGGGAATCTGGTAATGAGATGAATTTTCTTTCACGTCGGTCATAATGACTGCTCAAATCTTGACCTTCGCCACAATATGGACAGTGTTCCATCATTGATGGAATTGTTGCATTACAAGATTCACAATCATGAAATTTGGACCGTGCTATGTCTAAATTGAAGTCGCAATAAGGACATGTGTCCTCATCACCTTCGATTTCTCCTTCACATGCTGGACATAATGCCCATGTTTCACGTTCTGTATTGGCTAAACCTCTCCGTGTAAGAATAACTGCTGCAATCAAAGAAATAATTGCTAGAGCACCACCCAAAATAAGTAATATTACTGTTGTAGATCTATTCTCACTTTCTGTTGATGATTGGTCATCAGAACTCTCAATATTCCAAATTTTTGAATAAGATGATGTGCTCCCTCCATAGGAAATAATTGTTAATTCAATTGACCCTCTTAGATTCTCCTCAATATCAATTTCACAAGAGAGTGATTTTGTTTCTCCTTCTTCAAATTGCAATGTTTCTACATCAAAGGTGACTCCACGATTATTATCCCGGCACTCAAATGTCTCTGACCCTGATGACTGCGAAGCTACGACATCTATCGAATAGACGTACTCATATCCAGGATGTAATGGTAATCCTGGTGACCAACCTTCAGTAGTCTGCAATAGTCGAAGTTGTAAATCAGAATTGAGGTGGACATACCCTGTGGCTGTATTGTCTTCAGCGATCCGATCATGTGATGTTGTTTCTTTCTGCCAAGAAGCCGTGAATGGGACGTCTCTGCTTTCACCACCACCGACTGTAGCAGTGAAAGATACAGTGCGCTGTCCCTGTGTGCCAGTATTTGATGCCGGAATAATAATACTTTGAGATTGTAATTCAACACCATCAAAAGTTGCTGAAATTACCCCAGTTACAGAAACCATACCGACATTCTGTAAACTTACATCGAAAGTAACTGATTCCCCAGGGGTTACTGATGAGGGGCGCGCCACTGCAGCCGGAGTGACTACAACATTTGGCTCTTGGTGTATAGTAACCAAAACTTGTTGCATATCATTGAATGAATTTGATTGTAGTACACTTTCCATGGGATCAATCTCAACTTCTAAAACGGTACCACCTGGGTTCTGATTAGTCAAATCAGCAGTTTGCACAACAAATTCATATTCTGCAAATTCATCAGACTGAGTGAATTGTAAGTTAATTATTTCCAATGTTATACCATCTGAAATTGAAAGGTGCAGAGGTATGGAAGAATCCCCAGAGCCTAATTCACGTGCAATAGTACCTGTAATCGACCATGGGCCTGCAAGACCTGAACTCTGTACTACAACTGGCCCCAATGAATGAATATAATCAGGTAAACTCTCCACATTTAGTGTCCGTGTTTCTTGATTGTCTCCTGTAGATGATTCTACGACCTCATCTGAACTATCTGCATTCAATACTCCACTAATGTCGTAAGTTCCTGCTGCTGGTGCAACTCCTGATTGATTCAACCAATAATTAGCCCCAATTTGTAACGAAGGTACACTAATCAAACTCGATGAGCCTGCAAAAATCAACTCCATGTGTGATGCATCGGCTACTGCATGTCCAGAATTTTCAACTTGGATTTGAACATCGACTAAATCACCTTCATGGACATTATTTACAGGATTTAGTTCAAAAATTTCAAAGCGGAGATTTGGTAAACCGGCTACATCAAATGACTTTGAAATCAACTGGCTTTCCCCTGAATGGGAAACTTTAATCCAAATATCTTGAGAACCATATTGCAAATTTGTCCAAGTGAAATTAACCACTGCCCACTCACCAGCATCTATGTCAATCAGGGTCGCTGCAGCAGGTTCCCCAGAGACAAAATTCGATTTGTGGAATTCGATTGCAACATTCTCGGCCAAAGTACCTCCTATATTCTGTAAGGAAAAATCAATGATGACTGAGTTTCCTTCAATGGGATCTGAACGTGTAGTTATCCCGCTGCTATCGAAGGATACTGAACCTACTGTCTCACCTGTTGCAGTTGGGAGTAATATTAGGAGTGGAGTCATCAGTAGTAAAACACACACAGAATGTGCTCGAAGATGCCGACCCATACATACCGGTGGAGGGAGAGGCACTTCAATCCTGCTTCCCAAAGGTCAATTCAACACCCAGCATAGCACTTTTTGGCCTTCGCCGTCGAAAGCCTTGAAGGATGTTACTGATAGTGGCGCAATTGTTCCCATGCTTACACGCCGCCTCGTACTCGCCGCTGCGATGGTTGTAATGGTGACTTGTTCCGTTCATGTTACATTGCTTAATGCACAAGCAGCTAGTGGTCGTAGTGGAGGTTTAGACTTCAGTAGTGGACCGAATTCAAATCAAATTATTTCTGGAACTTACACCATTCGTACAACAAACGTGGCTAATATGGATTCGATTGCTGTTGAACTATGGGAAAGCAGTGCATGGGTCTCTATAGCAACCATTTCTGGAGCACCTTGGTTAACTGCCTGGGACACATCAAGTCATTCCGATGGGAACTACAAACTCAGAATACAAGGCACATATGACAATGCATCAACTACCAATTGGGTTGAGAGTCCCACATTCACCTTAGACAACACTGCTCCAAGTAATCTTAATTTTGAAATTTCTAATGCTTTAATGGGGGATGGTAGTTCAACAATAAATCGAGCGTGGTTTACTACATCGGAAAGTGGTTCTCTAACATTCAATTGGACTGCCACTGATGCTCACCTTTCTCATGCAACATTGACTAATGTACCCGGTTCAGGAAATCCATCTCAAGATGGTCCAGGGACTATACTAAACGAATGGAATTGGTCACCGGGTGACTTCAGCGAAGGGACTTGGAGTCCACTACTTACTGTATTCGACGAGGGGGGTGCTTCAGCACAATCTACAATCCATATAGGTATAGATCGAACTGGGCCGTCTGTTGGCAACCCATCTCTTTCAGAAACAGCAGGGGACTGGACGAGTAGCACAACCTTGCAATTTAGTGGGTTAGGTGGTGGTGCAAGTGATAACGGAGGGTCTGGAATTTCAACATATCATGCACGAGATAGTGCAAATGAATGGGGAGATATCGGTTCTGATGGTAGTGGAATGTTGGCCCTTGAAGAAGGTATTCGTACAATACAATTCCGAGCAATAGACAAGGTCGACAATGTGGGTAATCCACTTGATGTCTCCATCAAAGTCGACCGTACAGCACCAGTAGCTGGTGGTTGGGTAATTCCCGAACTCACTGATTCCATGTATGGACAGATTCCGGTTGCAGTTGATGCAACCGACCAACATTCTGGAATAGATATTACATTGTCCAGCCTAGAGTATGGATTTGATACGGATGGAAGTGGCTCAATTCCAGATATCACGTCCTCGTGGCTTGATATTGGAACTGGTACATCAGGTAGCCTCTCTGCAGCTATTGATTGGAGTACTCGCGCAGGCCAGTATCTGTCTCTCCGTGCGGTCCTTACAGATATTGCAGGTAATACTATCACAACACAAGCATCTCATTTCCAGATTTTACCAGGACTTGATTTCACAATTTCAGACCCCTCACTAAATCGATTAATTGTGAGAGCGGGGCAAAACGATCCAGTGTTAGTTCAAGCAACAATTGAAACATCACAAGCATATACAGGGAGTGTTATCGTCGAGATTCAGAGTGCCCCTGCAGATAGAAACTCTGTCACTGAATGGACTACACTCGAAACCATCACCACAGCATCAGGAGAATTAATCGATAAAGAACAATTGATTTCAGCAGAACTGTCTATGATTGCGGCAGGAGAATATGATTTGCGGCTCATAATTGATCCCGGAAACAATATTGATGAAAATGATGAAGGAAATAATGAAGTTTTTCTGATGATTAGTGCAGCCGACCCAACCGTAATTGGAACCGTATCTGGTTTTGCCCCTAACATCCTATTGATTCTTTTAGCAGGCGTATTTGCAAGCCATATTCTACAACGCCGTGAATCGGCGTCTTGAAAGAGGGGACTATGGTCGCCCGTCCAATGGAGGGCGTCACCCGTATACCCCAGGATCGCATTGCGGTCCTTATTGGTCGTAAAGGCGTTACTCGAAAAGCAATTGAAAAAGCTTCCAATGCTAAATTGTATATTGACTCTTCAACAGGCGATGTATCGGTCACTTGGAATGAAAATGCTGATCCTGTCACTCGAATGAAATTTCCTGATGTCGTTAGAGCAATTGGACGGGGGATGAATCCTGAAAGAGCAATCCAACTTTTGCAAGATAATCAACATTTAATATTATTTGATATCCGAGAATATGTTGGGAAAGGATCAAATCAACAAAGAAGAATTCGTTCAAGAGTCATAGGTAGGAATGGACGGATTCGCGAATTGATAGAGGAACATTCTGGAGCAGAAATGGCGATTTATGGTTCTACAATTGTCATCATTGGCGACGAAGATGCATTGCCACTTGCAAGTCAAGCGGTGGAACGTCTTCTGCATGGTGCTGAACATTCATCAGTTCTAAAACATCTCGAAACTGAACGACGAAAAAGGAAAATGGCTTCAAGGCAATTAGAATCAATCTCACGCGATACAAGCAGTCGCTTCGCTGCATTGGTCCCTGGTTTAGATGCCGCTCAACGCAAACGATCGAGGAAATACAAAGATGCGCAAGTGGACCCTGATGATTCTGAAGGCATAGAAGATATGATGGAACTTGCTGAGGATGAATCAATCTCCTACGGTGAAGAGTGATTATTCGAAAATAACATGGGCCATTGCATCTGCTAGTTCAATTGCAACTCCTTGTCTCTGACCCCATTCAACCAGCCTAGTTACGTCTCTAACAAGAAATTCATCTGCATGTGGGTGTTCTTTCGCTACTGATTGGCCGACGTCAATAACTCTCGGTTTCTCATTATGCCAAAGGATGTTATATTCACTAAAATCTGCGTGTACTAATTTCGCATCATTCCAGCATATCCGCAACCATTCGAGTAATTCTTCTACTACTGCTTCCGGATCTGAAACTTCCACATCACGTAATCTTGGGCTAGGTCCTTCCGCATTACCAAGATAATCCATCACCAGTATATTACGGAAAAGTGCATGTGGTTCAGGGACTCTCAAGCCTACTTTCGCCATTCGCATCATGTTTCGATGTTCTTTACGAACCCATATATTCACCAACTCATGGTGGCGGCGACGGAGTCCTCCAAATCTTGGATCACCCTCAATATACTGCATTAAGCCCTTGAAAACTGCGTTACTTGTGTGGAAAATTTTCACTGCTGCAACACCATTAGGCGTTGTTGCATGGAATACGTGCGCTTCTTTACCACGTGCAATAGGCCAATCAAGAGTTTCGATGTGACCTTGTTGCATCAACTTGTATACTGCCAACAGTGTTCTTTGATCAAAAACCTGATCGAAAACTCTGCGATCAACCCACTCGAATTTCCCCACTCCAAGAACGCCCTCTAACCTATGTTCAATCTCTTTGAACATCTTTGAAAATTTCTTCTCCTTCATCCATGCCCAGTCATCGACTTGCCTATCCATATCAGCATGGAGATTTTCATGCTCTTCCTTTTCATTCCACTTTTCTTCAGCAAGAGCTAGTATCTCTGCTTCCCTAACTAATTCCTCTGCAGTAGGATCTGAATCTAGATTAGCAATTTCAGTTTGCTCATCGGAAATATCTGACCAGTCGCGTGATTCGCTTTCGCGGCGAGCCTTACGCCGCCGACCGATACAAATCCCTCCTCAGGCTGGACCGAACAAACTGTCTATGTCCTCATCGGTCACATCATCATCTGAAGAAACAGGTTCTGGAAGAGACTCGCCCTCAGATTCAACGATTTCTTCAACTTCGGATTCTATATCATCAACAATTTCTTCTTGGTCGACTTGCTCTTCTTCCACCGTATCCTCAACAGTTTCATCGGAATAATCATCATCATTTCTACCGAAAATTCCTGCATCGTCAATATCATCCCAAGATTCATTTCCTGTGCCAAAGACATCTACGATTTCAGGTAGTACTCCTTTGCGTGAAAGATATAGTGATTGAGTTTTTGAATATCGCTTTTTCACATCCGCTTTTGAATCTTGGAAATCCCATGGTTGGACGACTATCAAATCCCCTTCACGAACCCATTGCCTTCTGCGCATTTTTCCTGGAATACGAGCAAGGCGTGTTTCTCCATCTGCACAGACTACTCGGACTCTTCTACCGCCAAGAATTGTATCTGCAATGGCAAACATTTCATTGATTCTTTCATTGGGAAGAGGGACTCGAATCTTATCACCAGCACCGCCTTCAAGTTGCGCTAGCAATTCTTCATCCACTAATTCTTCGCGTCTTCGACCCATGGTGTTCAGACCGCCGACTCACCAGCCCTACATAAACAGGGAGGAAACTAAACACTAGTCCAACACTAAGGGAATAATGTAGAGGCGGCTTCAGCTGCTGCTTCAGCAAGCGCATCTGCGAGTATACCAAAACCAAAGACAACTGTGCCCATTGTGCACAGCATAATTGCAATTCGAAGCATTGGTGCACGAGATAACCTGACTGGGCGGTCCGTTTCTTCGAAGAACATGACGACGACAATTCGTAGATAGTAAAACACAGACATCGCACTATTCATGAAAATCAGTATAGCAAGCCAGAAAACCCATGAAAGGTTTCCAAGAGTATCAAACAATCCAGAACCACCAACATCACCAATTGTACTAGAAATAATTCCATTTACCATCATCAATTTTGAGAGGAATCCTGCTAATGGTGGCACTCCAGCGAGTGCTAGCATGAAGATGAACATTGATACTGCAATCAGTGGATCACGCTTTGCTAAGCCATAGAAATCTTCAAGATTATTTCCACGACCTTCACATTCAAGTAAACCAATTACTAAAAATGCCCCTAACTTGAAAGTGACTAGAACTGCAAGATGGAATATAATTGCTGTAGCAATTAATTCACTAGCAGAACCCGGACCAATAGCACCTATAGCTGCAATACCTGCTAATATGTATCCAGCATGGGCTACACTTGAATAAGCCAACATTCGCTTTGGACTACGACTTCCAAGAGCTGCAATGTTGCCCCAAGTCATGGTGATTGCTGCAATGAGGCCAATCAAGACATACCAATCACTCTCACCATCTCCAAGTGTTATGCCAATTAGTACACGCATCAATGCAGCAAAACCCATTGCCTTACTAGCAGTAGACAATACACCTGCAATTGGTGCACTTGAGCCCTCATAGGCATCTGGTGTGGCAAAATGGAATGGTACAGCACTCACCTTGAAGCCAAAAGCAACCAACATGAATGTTAGTCCCAAAACTGCAAGACCGTTTGAACCGTCTGAAAGCCAACCTGCTGCTAACCCGGTTGTACCTGTCATTGAAAGGTTACCATTCCAAATGTATAGTAACGACATTCCGTACAATCCTATTGCACTTGACACGCTCCCTACAATGAAATATTTCAACCCAGCCTCGGGTCCTGTTTTTGTTTCCTTTAGGAAAGAGATAAGAACATATGAACCAAGGCTAGCTATTTCTAATCCGATAAATAGAACGAATAAGTTCGCAGATAATGCAACAACCGACATTCCAAATGCGACCATGAGCACAAGGAGATAAAAGTCAACTTGCCTCCTATTATTTAGCAAACGAGTAAGTCTAAGACTTTCTACAGCATCATCTTCTTGTTTCTTTAATGCGATTCGATTCGGTGCAGTTGCTTGCAATCGATCCCAATTCGCGAAAAGTGCAATGATTAATGCACCATAGAATATCATCTCGAATGTGCGACTAAATGCATCAATTCGTAAAAGGTGTTCTGCATCTGCACAACTTGAGGTTGAATCCACAACACCGTTTGCCGCCAAACAAGCATAGCCCATTCCCACATCAGAATCAATCATTTGACTCATGAATGCTGTTACAAAGGCAGCAATAAGAGTGAAACCTGCAATACCTGCAGGCAATCGAGGATCGTTGGTGAAGGCGTAACGCTTTCCGCCAAGGAAATAGGGGACCCGAATACTTGTCCCCGGAATCGGTAATCGGAAGGTACCATTACCTAAATTTGGAATAAGAATCATTGCAACTATTCCAAGTATTAATATCCATTCAGGCATCAAAGCACTTGCCATATCTGAACCGCTGAACAAAGTTCCTAGATTCAAGGCTTCACCCCCGCATCATTCAATGCAGATATCAATTCGTTTTCGACTAAAAGAGTCGACCAGTCTGACATCATATCAAAGAAGAAGAATGGTAGGATTCCAAATATCACAGTAAGAACACCTAGAATTAGCATACCTGCATTCTCATGCCAAGTGATATCACTTGGTTCATCTCCATGCATAGTGTCTGGTAGAATTGCTTCACCACTACCTTCGAAAATGGTGCGCTGCATACTCCACAAATAGTAAGTTGCGGTGATTATTAACGTGATTGCTGGGAGTAATACCAACCAACCGAAGGCCATGTAGAAAGCAATTAATACGGCAACTTCAGCAACGAATCCAGCCATCAATGGTAATCCTAAACTACCCATCCATCCGACCATCATATGTGCACTCATCCAAGGACTATGGTGTGCTAAACCACGCATTGAGCCAATCTCAAGCGTGTGGTAATGATGTTTGAAAGCACCACAAACAGCAAACAAAAGTGGACTGATTATTCCATGGGCAAACATCATGAAAATTGCTCCTGCAATACCCAATGGTTGCATAGTTGCAATACCAAGGAAAATTAATCCCATATGGCTTACTGATGAATATGCTACCATGCGTTTCAAATTAGTTTGTCCTAAACATACAACTGCTCCATAGACTAGGCTCACCATTCCCAAAACAATCAGCAAGGTTTGGAATTCAATCAGTTGATCAGGGAACAAAGAAACACCTAGTCGAAGGAAGCCATACGCACCCATCTTCAACATCACACCAGCTAACAACATTGATCCTGCTGTTGGTGCTTGTACGTGAGCATCAGGGAGCCAAGTATGAACTGGGACGCTTGGCAGTTTAGTTGCAAATCCAATCAATAGTAAGAGAAATACTACACTTCGTAATCCACTACTTGAAATAAATTCAGTTTGACTTTGCATTAAAACGAAATCAAACGACTTCCCCGTAAGATTCCCAGCCCAACTAGCATCGTTATTGTAGTACATAATCAAAATTCCAGCAAGCATGAATACACTGGCTGTGAATGTATAGATGAAGAACTTCTGAGCAGCATATCGACGATCTGTACCACCCCAAATCAGGATTAAGAAGAACATCGGTATCAAAGTTAATTCCCAAAATGCGTAGAATACAAATAAATCTAAACTAACGAAAACACCAATCAGGGCTCCTTCCATCATCAGAATTAAACTGTGGAAATATGCACCTTCTTTGGCATTCCACTCAACTAGCATTGTAATTGGTATAAGCAATGTTGTAAGCCACACCATTGGGAAAGAAAGTGCATCAATACCAACATGCCAAGACACCCCGATACTGCCTACTAATGAGCAAGAGCCGTCTCTTAATTCACCAGTTTCACAATTTTGATAGAGATATTCACCCCACCCCATATCGGCCCATTCTAGCGCTATTAAACTCGCTAGAACAAACATCAGTAGAGCCATGCCCATATTCACATATCGAATTGGAGCGGCTAATTTTTCTTGGCGAGCAGTATCAGAAACCCAATGTAATAGCATTAATACTAACGCGGTTAAAATTGGAAGTAGTGTTAGCACTGTGAGCGGATTTCCAAGCAAAGTTATCGCATCCATCAAGCAACCCCCCAAAGTATTCCAACTAACGCAAGCATCCCTAATGCAGTCATGAGAATGTAATCACTAGCGCGACCTGTGGTTAATTGACGAATCCAGGTACTTGCGGCTTGACTGCCTGATTCAATTCCCTTAATGACTCCATCAACTCCACGGCGATCAAACCATGCAGAAATTGCTGATAGGGGTAAAATGGTTTTAGCGATCAACCATTCATATGCGTCATCAATATACAGGCGGTTGTGCAATGCCTTAGCAAAACCACCTTCAGCTAGTGCAGATACATCGGTATGCCCTGCTTTTCCTGAGATTTTTACTAACCAGGACACAATCGGTATTGCTTCCTCTCCTTCCGCAAGGATACCGCCGTGCAAACGCGCCGCGATGAATGGACCCAATAGGCTTGAAATTACAATCGCAGTCCAACCAACAATACGCAACGTATCCTCTTTGGGCAGGAATGCGTGCTCTAGAGTATACGTGATGCCATGTAAAAGATCACCATGTAATCCAAGATGGCCATCAGATTCCCCAAGGAAATGTTGGAAGCTAAATAATGCTAACAAGAAGCCGCTGAATGCAGTTACGATAGATAAAGTAACCAATGGGGTCTTAATCCATGGAGTGTGTTCATGAACATGTTCTGCAGCCTCAGATTTGGGTTTCCCTGCAAATGTCATGAACCACATTCTTGACATGTAGAATCCTGTCATACCTGCAGTTGCTAAAACAAGAAGTGCGGGGAATAAAATCAGTGTTCCCCCATTGAGGTAAACATTCCATGCCTGGCCCACAATACCTTCCTTTGACCAAAAACCACCAATGAGTGGAATCCCTATAATCGACATCGAACCAAGCATCATCGCCGTACTTGTAACTGGTAATTTGCTAGCAAGACCACCCATATTACGCATGTCTTGTGGATCGAAATCATGGTCATGTTCATCATCATCGTACACATGTACATGATCATGAGCATGGTGCATTTCATGAATTACCGAACCTGATGCCATGAATAACATTCCTTTGGCCATGGCATGATTGAAAAGATGGAATAATGCCGCTCCGAAAGCAACTGCTGCTAATTCACTATGCCCTTCATTTGCAAACCACAATGCTGAGCCAAGGCCTGTGAAAATGTATGCAAGTTGACTCATGGTAGAATATGCAAGAACACGTTTGATATCATTTGCAACAAATGCGATGAATGCTGCCATGCAAGCAGTAATTCCTCCAATCCACGCTATCAACATTGCAAGATCTGAAAGATCCCCTTGGAATGATGCCTCGGAGAATATAGGGAACATTCGAGCAACTAAATAGAGGCCTGCATTTACCATTGTAGCCGCATGAATAAGGGCTGATACGGGAGTGGGTCCTTCCATAGCATCAGGAAGCCACACATGCAGAGGGAATTGTGCTGATTTACCTACACATCCAATGAACATCAGGAACAAAGGCCATTGCAATTGATCACCAGTAATTGTTCCTCCAAGGGTAGGATCACCAAAAATAACTGAAAATTCAAGGCTATGATACAAATCATACATCATGAATAATCCAACCATAAGGAATACATCACCTACTCGTGTGGTTAGGAAAGCCTTCTTGGCAGCTGCTGCTGCACTAGGTTTTTCCCAATAAAATCCAATCAATAGGTATGAACAAAGGCCCATGATTTCCCAGAATATGAAAAGCCAGAGGAAATTATCTGCTAATAACATTCCAAACATACCACATGAGAACAGAATGAACTCTGCAAAGAAGCGATGGTTTCTATCTTCGTTGATTGGATCAGTTGTCATATAACCAATTGCGAACCAACATATAAGGAAGCACAGGAATGCTGCAACAAATAACACTGTAAGGGATACTGCGTCAATGTAAATTCCAAATCCAATAGTAAAACCATTTCCTTCAATGCTATTTTCATGACTTAAGATGTCAAAGCTAATCCAATCGAAAACTGTCCCTTGTGCGCCAAAGTCGGCATGATTGTAAAGGAATTCAATTAGTAGCCAAATGGTCAATGAAAGTGTAATTGCGAGTGTGGCAAGAGCAATAATTCCGCCTTCTTTGAGTTGGTTTTTCCACATGTCGGTGCCCTTGTAAATTTGACCTAATATCAAAATTGCAGGGAATACAATGAGCGGGACTGCCGCGATTAGAAATGCACTCTCGGTTGCATCATAGCCGATTCCATATCGGATAAAAGGGAAAGTTACCATCGCAAGGACGGGGAGTAGTAGGTTCCATTCTGATTTAGCATGTTGTCCCATAATCTCACCTCCTCAATTCTTGAGTAAAGTTACCTCATCCAACGATATTGTTTCACGTTGACTATACAATGCCAAGAATATAGCTAAACCAACTGCAACTTCAGCAGCAGCAATTGCAATTGCAATTGCTGTGTAAATCCAACCATTCATGTCTCCATGATGGCTTGCGGCGGCGACGAAATTCAAATTGGCTGCATTGAGCATAATCTCAACACACATGAGAACAATAATTGCATTCTTACGAGTGAATGTACCTGCAAGTCCTATACAAAATAAGAATGCGCCTAATCCTGCAATCCAAGTTGGATCAATCATTCCTCTTCACCTCCTGTGAGTTCCCACATGAGGTTGACTTCACGCTCGTCACGGACTAGATAGGCTGCACCTGCCATTGCCATTGCCAACAATGCACCTAATGCAACCAGAGCAAAGGCCCAGTCTACCAACATTGAGACAGCGAAATCTGCTGTTGTCAAAACAGTATCATTACCACTACCCCAATTTGAAGTGTCCATGACTACTGCAAGTAATGTTCCTAGCAAGATAATCATACCAATACGTGCGAAGGTCCCGATTAATCTCATTCAAAGTCCTCCTCCATGATTTGTCGACGTGACAACATCACGCCGAATGCGAACACTAGCATAACACTACCAAGATAAACCAATATTTGGATGGCTGCTAGCATTTCTGCTTGTGCTAGTAAAAAGACACCTGCCACTGCAAAGAAACACATAATCAAAGAGAGCATGGAATGTGCAACACGTTTGGAATACACAGTGCCCAAAGCACCCGCTATTGCAAATATTGCAAGTATCCCAAATGAGATTCCTTCAACGGATGAAAAAATATCACCAATTGGGTCCATGATTATCGCAGGTAATTCCATGATTATGCCTCCGATTTAGCCGCGGCCCGTTCCGCTTTCTTCCTTGCTTGTTCTGCACGCTTCGCAAGTTCAATATCTACTGCTTCTGCATGTTGGATTGGTAAAACTCGTGTCCGTTCTGCTTCGTACCAAAGATCAGAACGTGTTAGACCGGACATACCATCATATTCATTTGTCATAAAGAACGAATTAAATGGGCAAGATTCCATGCAAAGGCCACAAAACATACAGCGGCCCATGTCAATGCGACCTGATACAATGTCGACCTCGGCACCAAGCACCTCACTCGTAGCAAGTTCTTCTGTTGAACCCGATGAATTCCACTTGACACTCACAATTTCTCCAGAAAGATCAATGATTTCACCAAATTCAAACTCTTGTGGTGCAGATTCGTGAGCTGTTGATAAATTAAATTCTGCTGCAGCTTCGGCACTACCTTCAATTCGGCGTGCTGCCAAACCTCCTACTTCCAAATCAATTCCATGCCCATGATTTTCATCACCATCTTCTGCTAGATCAAGGACGTTCACTCTTGTCTCTGTTTCCATATGAAGGCAGTCATTAGGACAAATACGCACGCATGCTTTGCACGCAGTACAAGTTTCCCATATGACACCTATTCTTCCATTGTAATTCCCTGGGACAAATAACCAAGGTTCCATCTCCTCTAATCGTTCATATGGATACATGATCGTTACAGGTCGTTCGAAATATGGGAACAAATCACTAGTTTCACGATCTGCTGAGTATGTTTGGTCTACACACGGGTGTGCTTGCTGTGTGTACATTGCACGTTCTTCATCAGAGAGCATGTTTGTTTCTTGGCCATGGTATGGATCGCCACCATTGTGCGCCTGAAGGAATTTTAATCGGCCAATGTATGGGATTGTTCGAAGGGCTGTTTTCAAAGTCATCCACAAGGGGCGGACAATTAGGTTTCTGAAATTTGGAGTCGCGTGCTTGTGATATGGCATCTTATTCACTCCCTATGTTGACCGGGTCCTGCCGGGCCAGACGGTGTTTGTACATTGTATGGACGAGTACGTGCTTCCAGTGCTTCTGGATCTTCATCAATTGACAACAATATGAATAATGTCAATCCTATGGTGGTAATCAAAATTGGTACAAGAATGGGCCATTCTCCCTCAATACCATCATACACCCAAAGTCGAAGTACAACAGCCATGGCCAAATTAACAAGGCTTAATGGAAGGAGCCATCGCCATCCAAACTCGAGTATTTGATCTGTACGTACACGATGCAAAGCCGCTCTAAACCATACAAAGAATATGAAAATGAACCAAGCCTTGAGGAAAACCCAGAGTATGTGAGGAATCATTGATACATATGGTATAGTGTCTTCCATTGGTGCTTCCCAACCTCCAAGGAAAAAGTGAGCGAAGAGGATACATGCAGCATATGTTCGCAAATATTCACTTGCAAACATTAGGCCCCATCGCAAACCACCATATTCGGTCCACCACCCTTCAACAAGTTCTGCCTCAGCCTCAGGCATATCGAATGGTATTCTCTCAACTTCTGCAACCATTGTGACTATGAATAACAAAGCCCCCAGTGGTAGAAGGAACAAGTTCCATACGCCACTATCTGCTTGGAATTCAATGACTTCAATCATATTGAATGAACCCGAAAGTACAACTACACTGAGCACGGTAATCAGCAATGGAATTTCGTAAGCCGTCAATTGTGCTGCTGAACGTATTCCGCCTAGTAGTGTGTACTTGTTATTTGAAGACCAACCAGCAAAGAATACACCAAGGGGGGCAACACTGAATACTGCGAACAAGAATAAGATTGAGAGTTCAGAATTATTTGCATAATAGTGGGGGCTTAGCGGGATGAATACGAAGCACATGACTGTTGTTGCTATAATTAGGAATGGAGCGATTTCGTATACTGAACGGTCTGCTCTCTCGGGTACCATATGCTCTTTTGTCAAGAATTTCATGCCATCAGCGACATTCTGGAAAAAGCCGGGTAAAAGCCACCATACTCCATGATATGAACGATTATTGACACGTGATACTTCTGCGGACTCATGATCATTACCTGCAACATTGTTTAGTGTTCTATTGAGCATTCCAATAGGAACACCTGTCCCAAATGGTAATTGGTTCCACCATTCTCCTGCAGTAACCCCATTCTCTCCGACCCACAAACTTCGAAGTGAAGTTCTAGCTCCACGTCTATCCATGAATCTGCCTAACAATTTTCGCTCCATCCAAAGCAAAACAGGAAGTGTCCCCATGATTCCAGAAAAAGCAGCAACACACATGATAAATTCAGTCAAAAACCAAGCAGTGCTATCCGTATATTCCCAATGCCTTGATGCCCCTACTGTATTCTCGGCAACAAAATCCATCGCTTGACGGACCCATCCACGTAAATCAAGAACATCACTTGTCATTGTATCACCTGTCTGTTTCTCCAATGCATGGGTCAAATGAACCCATGATGGCTGGTATGTCTGCAATTTTGTAACCAATCATACACTTCGAAGCGTAAGGAATTGTAATGAACATTGGACTACGTATTGATACCCTGTAGGGGTTTTTACCTCGTTCAGCTCCGCCACCTGCAAGATAGAACATTGATTCACCGCGAGTGTCTTCAAAATGATGGAATCCAGTTTGTCCATCTGCTGATCTCGTTGGCGCCTTGCCGATAATTGCTTCATCACCGGGGGAGTAATGTGTATCTGCACCTCCTGGAATTTTGTTTAAAGCATCCATGACCATGAGTGCGCTCTGACGCATTTCTTCAACTCGGACTCGGTATCTATCATAGCAATCACTGCCCTTAATTGATGGACGTTCCACAGACGGAGTCCAGTCTACCTCGTCATACACAGAATAAGGGTGGGCCCATCGGACATCGTAATTATGCCCAGCAGCGCGAACATTTGGCCCAGTTACTCCGTGGTTGACCATGTCTGTTGCCTTAGCATAACCTACTCCTTGGGTGCGTACAAGGAAAATTGTTGATTCGTCAAGTATTGCCTCGTATTCTTGTATTCTATCCAAAAATAGCTTTAGTTTTGCTCTGCATCTAACTGCGAAACCGATTGGTAAATCACGCTTCACCCCTCCAACTCGTGGGAAATTGTAATGCATACGGGAACCACCTAATTCTTGAAGAAGGTCCATCATCATCTCACGTTCTCTAAGACACCAAACCATCCCTGTAAGGCTTCCAATATCTGGACAATATGCGCCCAACCACATCAGGTGGCTAGCAATGCGTTGTAACTCAACGGCAACTAATCGAATATATTCAGCACGTTCTGGAACTTCAACTTCAAGTAAGTCTTCTGCGGCGTAAATGTATGCATGTGACCACGTATTTGCACTTGCATAGCATAACCTATCGCAATAGGGGGTGATTTGAGTAAAGTCTCTAGCTTCACAAATCTTTTCTACACCCCGGTGGATATAACCTAAATCAGGCTCTGTATCAACAACAGTTTCACCATCAACTTTTACTTTCAAAGTCCAAAGACCATGTGTCATAGGGTGTTGAGGGCCCATTGAAATCCACATCTCTGCCATTACTTCTGCCTCCCAATGTCTGCGGGCTTTCGTCCAAAGCCTTGTGGATCATCATACATTTCATTAAAATCATGATAACGGAGTTTGTGCTGTTTCTGTAATGGATGATATCCTGTTGGTGTATCATGAGGTAATAGGACTCGTCGCATACCTTCATGACCCTCGAAATCTATACCCAATAAATCCCATGTTTCCTTCTCATTCCAATCAGCGCCAACCCACACGTCTGCCACGCTGGGAACGCTGGGTTCGCGACCTGCAGGAAGAGACATGTTAACTTCAATTTCAACAGGGACTTGTGATGTGACAAGATTGGATGTATCTACTATTATTGGTTCGCCTTTCGGGTTTTTGACACCCATGCGCATGAGATGAACAACAACTTGCCAATGGTTCTCCTTTTCAGGCCAATGAATCCCTGTAATCATTGAACAATGATCAACGCCTTTTTTCCACAACATCCATTTGGCAACTTTGTTCCAGATTTCAGGGGGTGTTTCAACATACACATATGCGTATTTTCGTGATCCACCTGTTTTGTTACGTACTTCTGCTTCAAGACCCTCTTTTCCAAATTTTGAATTGAGATCTTTGACCATGTCCGAGGATGCGGATTTGGCTTGCTTTGCTGAAACTGACATTCCCATTTCAACACCTCAATCGTCTGCGATAATGATTGGAGTTCCACGTACTTCTTCCTCATTACTTGGTACTGCTCCTATTCGGATAATCTTCTCGCGTAATTTGCTAAACCCGTCTATCAGAGCCTCGGGCCTAGGGGGGCACCCTGGAATGTAAACATCAACGGGAATTATCGTATCAACTCCTTCAAGAATATTGTAGGACTGATAGTAAGGACCACCAGAAATTGCACATTCACCCATGGCAATACACCACTTTGGTTCTGGCATTTGTTCCCAAAGGCGGACAATGGGGTCTGCAAATTTCTTTGAGATTGGACCATTAACTAGTAAAACATCACATTGACGAGGGCTGCTTCGAAATACTACTCCAAAGCTTTCAGCATCGAATCTTGGTCCACCAGAGGCTGCCATTTCCAAAGCACAGCACTTTATCCCCAAATGCAGGGGGAATAGTGATTTTCTTTGTGCCCAATTCAAAAATCGGCCACCAAGGACTGAAATGAAATCTTTCATTCGTGAAGCCTTGAGGGCATTATCATTGACTTCCCCAATAACATCAAGTAATCCTCGACTACTGAATGCAGTATAATTTGTACCATCTTCCATCAAATCACCTCAGATGTAAATTCTGCCTCGCTTTCGGAATACGTACCAAACACCCAAGCCCATCAAAGTCATGAAGACAAGTAATGTGGTGAGGGCTCCAATTGCCGCGTCAACACTACCTGAACCCTCTACAATGCTTTGATCCGCATTCATGGCCACAATACCGCCGAATGCCAAGAACATGAAGGCGATGTCAAAAACAAGGAATACTATTGCATACCAATAATATTGGAAATGAAAGTCAATCATGGCATCTCCAACTGGATCTGCGCCACATTCGTATGAGCTTAGTCGACGAACATACAAAGATTGGTCAGTTTCATACCCGTCTAGCAAAAAAGAGCGGAGTTTGGTAGGGTCATTTGGATCAGGCATTGGACGTAGGAAGCGTGAGAGTATGAAGGCAGATAGAGGGAATAAAATACCGACAATGGTCATCAATCCAAGAGATAGATAGTCGGCAGACACAGTAGCCATTCATATCGCCCCGAAGGAACCCTATGGGTTCCTACAGAACGTTCGACTCAAAGAGGCATCATAAGCATATCCTGAAAGGCGTCGCCCCTAGTGCTAGACTTTGTACAACAAATGGAGGTAAGAGTAGCCATAATTACACTGAGATTAACAGTGAAATTATTGTGTCAAATAAGTTGGCTGCGACGGCGATTAGAAAAGACTAGTATTAGAATTGCAATTGCAATTACACCCAATACTCCCCATGTGACCATGTTCCAAGTTTCTGAGCTCAATCCAAACATACTTTCTTCCAAATCGGCATTGACTTTCATATCAATTGGTTGAGCCGCCACAGGAGCGCTTTCTGGTGTCACAATCAATGTGAACTCAAACTCATCTGAAAATGACATTTCAACAGGAGGTTTGACACGAACCTGAATTGTGCGAGAAGTTCCCGGTTCTAATTTGAATCCATCTTGAGAGACATCAATATCTACAGTCCATCCTCGAAGACCTTCTGTTGAACTGACGACTACTTCTTCTTCAACATTTCCTGAATTTGTGATCTCAACATAAAAATCGGCATAGTTTAATTCACCCGATGTAAATGAAATATTGCGCTCTGGGCCATCGACTACTTCAACCGATAAATCATGGACAGTTTCAACAGTGATCACCACAGCAACACAAGATGGGGTTGCAGTATTCCTCATTGATGCTGCACAAACGTTGACTACGCCCCCTTCCCCATTTGGAACACCTGGTAAAACCTTGAAAGTGACCTCAACGGAAGCGGAAGCATTTGTTTGTCCTATTTCGTAGGGTTGAGTTGCAATTTCAACATCTAACCCATTCACAGATAATTCTCTTGAAATTGTCGATTCCAACCCATTAACTGTGAATAAAGCATTTTCTGTGAAGTATGAATTACCAACATTGGTCAAAGTCATCAGAACAGTAAATTCGCCACCAGGAGGTAGTTTCATGCTCATTGAATCTGGTGCACCTTGTGGGTTTGAAAGAATTAGCTGCATCAGATAATCAAAATTTGAGACTCTAGCGGTAACAACTTTCGAAAATTCATTTGATGGGGCTGAAAGAATGTTAACTCTGATTTCAATTTGGAGATAATCGCCTTCTTCAACATTCCCTTCTGCGGGAATCTCAACTTCAAGATATACCTGTTGAGATTCGCCAGCATTAAGCGAAATTTGTGTCAATACTTGTCCAGTTGAATCTACATAGCGAGAAGACCATGTTGGGGATGCACAAGACCCTCCTGCTCCTTGGGATGGATCACAAGCCCGTAGTCGGAACGAATCCTGAACGTTACCATCGTTTGTTATTGTTAATGGGAAGAGAATATTTTCATCACTCCGACCAGTTTGATCTACTGAAAGGACTTCACCAATCAAGGCATGTCTTTCAGCAACAGTCACATCTAAATTATCTGATGCGCTTGCTGATGATGAGCCCAAACTAGTCACAGTGATTGTAATTTCCTCTGCCTCATCAGCCAAGGCATCAGTAGGAACGGAAACAGTTACTTCTACACTAGTCTGTCGTGCACTATTCGATGCTTGCTTTCCTTCCAATGATACAGTCGACTCTTCCAATGTAATCGTCCAACCGCTAGGCACTGGAGAATGACTGATTGAAAATGTGTCTTGTCCATTGCCATTATTTGTAACTGTCAATTGCGTTGAATCTGATGTCCCTGGGTCAATCTGGTGGAGGTTATTACTCGAAAGTGAGGCGGAAACAGCATATGATTGCCCAACTGTGATTTGAATTGTATCCTCACAGCGCATACTATTCCCATCTAAACCTCTAATCAAAATCGATGTTGTTGAGCCAGCGGATAAACTATCATCTGCTTGAATAGTGAATGAAAAACTGGTTTCACCATTCCCGTTATCGTACTCTAGTAAACTTGTACTTTGGGAAGGATTCACCCAACTTGCTTTTTCTCCAGATTTACCAAATGTTACTGTCCAATCACTATTTCCAGCATTGCTCAAACTGAGAGTTCCTGTTTCAGATTCACCTGGAGATAATGTCATTGATTGTGGTGAAACGCTAGCCTCACATTCATGGAGTTCAGGTATATTCAATGTTAAGGACAAGTTGTCTTGAGCCTGGTTTTGTTGGTTAGGATCATTTGTGACCGTCGCACGAACTATGAAACAATGGCTCCCTGCTTCAGTTTGCTCACCATCAGGTACAGGAATTGATACTGTTGCTTCTTCTTCATCATCAGATTGCAATGTCATAGTTGTAGGGTCTATCGATGGATTCAGCCCATCCGATCTACACGAAGATGAATCTGTCATTTCAAGAGATATTGAGGCTTGGGATTGTCCACTATTTTTGACATTCACAATAAATTCGACTGTTTCTTGTCCGTTGTAATTTTTTGTAGCAGTATTCGTGGATAATTCCACGCCATAAAGTGCATTTCCTGAACCTTCGGATTTTGAAGTTGTTACAGTGATATCAGCTTGAGTAGGTGGACTAGTGGAAAGAGGTTCTGCGGGATTTGCATTGGCATTTACTGTAGTATCGCAATCATCTGCTACTTGTTCGGCTGTGTCATCTGTGACATTTACGGTGAGTATTACGTCTTCAAAAGAATTTGCTGAAATAGTACCTGGGACCTGTTCAATCGCGCTTGTATAGCCTTGACAGCCCCCGGCTTCTTGGGAAGTGGATAACTGAACAGTAATATCCTCATCACCTGTGTTTCGAACACGGATTGTGTATTCTGCAGGTTCTCCTGGACTTGCGTCTTTCGCTGTTGAATCAGCAGACAAAGAAACATCAACGGAGCGGGCTCCTGTTGCAGAAGCCATTGGTGCAGCAACAACAAGAAGTAAAATTGCGGCTAAGCACAAACTAGGGCCGCGTGCAGGTGTGCGCATAGAGGGGCCACGGGTAGACCCCCTCAAAAGGTCCACTGCTTGAGGAGTAAGATGTGAAAATACCCTATTTAGCATTATTTTGACCCCCTTGATTTGATGTTTGAACTTGTTGTTGTACAGAGTTTTGCTGTAAGCCTGACTGAGCATGATGGTTTGCTATGACTTGGTTTTGATTTGCTATTTGTGGGTTGTTTTGATACTGTGTAAACTGAACGGAAGAGGGGGCTTTACTAGGTGCTTTTTGTCGTAATTTAACCACCAGAATTCCTGCTAAAATCAGGCCACCTATGATGAATACAATTAACCCAGTTATTGCTATTGTCAACCCCACACTACTGCCTGTATCTTGACTATCAGGATTTGATATTACATCCATACTCACCAAATGCTGGGAACCCAAAATTGCATCACTTTCAGATGTTTCAAAACCAATTTCTATAACACCCTCACCGGATGAATCTGGAGTGACAACTAAGACAACTCCTAACCTACCACCGATAGATATACTGGCAATATCTCCATCTTGAACAGATACATCCCAACCACTCGGAGATGTAATCAATATTCTATCACTAATTTCGGTATTCCCTGTGTTCAATACTTCAAGATAAATGTATGATTCTTCATCAGCCATCGATTCATCAATCGAAATTGTTTGCCATACAACACTTGGATTAGAAGCAATATAAAGCGCATCTATCGATGTTGCAACCGTCCCTTGGGCATCTACATTTAGAGAGATTTCTGGCTGCCATCCAGCCTCGGCAAATGATGGTGCGATTATAACACAAGAAATTTCAGCCGATGCTCCTCCTGAAATTTCGGAAACTGGGTCACATAATGCAGACCAGGAAGAATCAGGTAGTGCGAGAGAAACAGTCGGTGTCCATGCTGTAGATCCATCATTAGTGATGAGCCATGTTCCAATGAATCCCGGTTCACCAACCGGCTGTTCCTGTATCAGATTCCCATTTACATCTGTGGTGCCATAGAAATTTACTGCAGGTTTTGTTTCTTCCAAAACATCAAGTTGACCCACCCATGTTAATTGATAGCCATTTTGAGTTGAAAAGTAAAGATTGAGTGGGCCTTCTGCTGCAAACCCATTTCCTTCAAGTCCCAATACATAGCCAATAGATTCACCGATTGGGATTTCCAAATTTTGGGTTCCCATTGTTACAGACCAACCCCCTGGGCGATCATCAGTGTTAGGAGTTAATGTCAACGGTATGTTGCCTATATTGGTCACAGTGAATTGTAAGTAAGTTGTAGAATCTGGACGCAGGGGGTTCATTTCAGATTCAATTTCAATTAATGCTGACTCAAACTCCATTACTTCAAAGTTGAGTGGTAAATCCCACTCTTGATCAGGGTCTATTTGTGAAATGATTTTCATATTTCCAGATACTGATAATCCAGCAGCTGAAGGTGTGCCTGAAGGTGGAATCAAAGTCATTTCAACAGTTCTAGCCGCATCAACTGGGATTGCTCCTGTTGAACCAGTTGTTGATCCACTTGTAGAACCCAAATTATCCAATCCAAGCCACCAACCAAGCGGTGGTTCAAGATAGATGTTATACCCTTGATTTCCATTTCCTATATTCTTAACATCAACGGTGAAACTTGTTGGTTCAGTGGGATGAACTGGAATAACTGAAAGAACGCTCTGGAAGTCAATTTCAGGGAGAACGGGGACATCCAATGTAATTGAGAGGGGGAATTCAATATTGTTGTCTTCATCCTTGGCTGTAATCACAAATTGGTATAGTCCTGGGTTGGGTGGTGAGTCGTGCACTAATGTAAACCCAACATTTGCTGATTCAGAACCACTTAGTGAAAATGTAGTTTGAGTGAATGAGGTAAACCACCCCGACATTTCTTGACCATTTTCTGAATATATCGGTCGAGTTGCACTAATTGAAGCATTTGTTGGAATCAGCGCAGTATTTCTAATTGTGAAATCCCAATATGTACTAGACACACTTGGATCTTCAACAAATTTGGTAGTGAATTCAGTTGAAACTCGAACACCAGGGGCGCTAACTGCAATTGGAGATTCAAACATATTGTTGTCTTCATCGATCTCTTCGATTAAATCATTAGGATCAATTCGAATTGTGATAACCTTCTGTCCTTCTGCACTAGGTGTCCAATCCCATGTAGCCCAACGAGTCATTCCTGGTCCAAGGTCTAATTCAACTTCACCTAAATTCTGACCTCCAGCAATAGCCTGAACTCGGAGGTTCTCTGCACCACCACCACCTTGGTTTCTGATTTGGATTGAGATTTCACACACTTCATTGACTTGTGGGATATCTGTCGATAACTGTAAACTTTCTACTACTGGTAAGGGATCACTTCTCAAATCATTGACACCTGCTCCCCTAACTGCAAGAGCAAAGGGTTGCTCGCTTCGTTGCCCCCCATGTGAAACATCATTGATTGTGACTGTCCAAAGTCCACTATTAGCCTGATCAATAAGAACGACTTCGACATTGTTTGTATCATCAGCATCTCCTCCTGTAGTAGAACGACCATTAGCAAAATCATTGCCAAGATATTCAGTTCCATCTGGAGATGTCACCACCATGTTAAGGTCATTTTGAAGTTGCTTATTCGACCAAGTGCTACCTGGATAGTCCGACCAAGTCAATACTACTTTGAATGGAGTATTAGAATGACTCAAATTAAACAAGTATTCCTTAGTTTGTCCACTTCGAATCGATGTCCTATCATCAACCCAAATTCCTGTATGTGAGCCTGGAATCAGAGAGTTCGCTAAATTCACTCGCCCCCAACCTTCATCCATATTCGGAATGTCTCTTGTTCCAGAATCTTCAGCACCTAGAATGAGAAGGCCTTTGATGAGGGCTCCTTGAGGCGCAGGTCGACCGGCAACTTCCATCAAATATTCGCGAATCAATACTGAGGCACCTGCTGCATTTGGAGCAGCCATAGATGTCCCTGAATATTCAAGATACCACTGACTTGTCCATGTGGATGTAGAGGTATCTGTTGCCTCTTGAGATAAACACGAGCGGACCCATGAACCTGGGGCAGTCACATCTGGTTTAATGCGTCCATCATCTGTTGGGCCTCGACTGCTACCTTCTGCAAGGGTACTGGGGGCACCCCCACCTCTATTGTGGTGGTTGCCAACTGCTACGACATTCTTCGCTGTTGCTGGAGGTGTGATTGAATCTGCCGTGGGGCCGTCATTACCTGCTGACACCAAAACAATCATTCCGTTATATGACCAGAATTGATCATATGCGCTGGTTCGACTGTCAGCATCTTCACTGCTAGTGGTATATTCACCATAATAACCATCGGCACCCCAGGAATTCGTATGAATGTGAGAATTTCCTTCGTAGGCTTTTCTAACCAAAGAGTCCATGCTAACACCTCCAAAGTTACCGCTACTGTCATCTTCCATAGCTTGGAATCTAAGCTTCGCTTGAGGGGCAACTCCGGCGTATCCGCCTCTGCTACCATTTCCAAGTACTGTACATGCAACGTGTGTTCCGTGACCTGAATGAACATCTTCAGTAGAGGAATCGCCCCATGTTACTGATTCCACATGCTCTATTCGACCATTGAAATCACCATGATCTCTATCGATGCCGGAATCAGCGACTGTAACACTATGCCCACTGCCATTAAGCCCAATTGATGGGAAATAATTCTCAACGTCATCAGCACGCATATGCCCTACAGCTAAATTGTTATGTAAATTCCAAACAGGTTCTAAAGACATCCATGAAAGTGCTGGATCTGCTACTACTGTTGGTAAATCTTCCAAATTTAATACGCCAACATGACGACCGGAATCGATTTGACGATAATCTGACAAATAGTTCTCCGCGGTAGATCCTAAGTCACTCGACAGTGTGCCCAACCGAATATAATCAAGAGGGGTGCCTAAATCGGATTCTCTCCAACCATTCATTTGAATTGCTGTCGAAATAGATGAAGGTGTAGAAATGGTTGCTGCTTCGGCAATCACATCACTTAACTGACTATCAACCATGAACGCTAGC
>Ga0208764_10000131_pt1 | contig 40998 bp, 36 predicted proteins | sample ETNtaG_18_FD_185762 | JGI IMG/M metagenome (GOLD analysis project Ga0208764, IMG submission 185762) | Marine microbial and viral communities from oxygen minimum zone, Eastern Pacific Ocean - ETNP201302SV91 (SPAdes) (version 2) | ecosystem: Environmental > Aquatic > Marine > Oceanic ... | reverse complement strand
CCTACCTTCAACTGGCAAAAGACATAAACAATGGAAAAGCAGTCCGTGCAGTCGCTGGTGCCAACGGCGCAAATGCAATCGCGATCATAATCCCCTGCCACCGTATAATTGGCAGTAGTGGTGAACTAGTAGGGTATGCCGGAGGATTGCCAACAAAGAAACGCTTGTTAGCGCTGGAGAAAAAGCAGGAATTTTACACACAAATTCCGCTGCCGCTTTAAAAACCGAACGCCTGAATAGCTCTGGTTTTTTCCTTTCGGATTGGAGATTTGGGTGTTTGGCGGATTTAGAGTTTTTTATGAAATCTTCATTCTTAGGAGTTTTTTATGAGTTCTACACCAACGACAATGAAATACATCAAAATTGAAGAACACGGAGGTCCGGAAGTTTTAAAACTGGATTCGATGCCGGTTCCGGAACCCGGGCCCGGTGAAGTTTTGATTCGCGTCGCGGCTTCAGGAGTTAACCGTCCGGACGTCATGCAGCGAAAAGGACTTTATCCTCCGCCTCCCGGAGCAACTGCCGTTCCCGGGCTGGAAGTGTCCGGAACTATTGTGAGCACAGGTGAAAACGTTAGCGAGCCAGCAGTTGGTGACGAAGTTTGCGCGCTCGTGGCTTGTGGAGGTTATGCAGAATATTGTCTGGCAGCGGCTTCCATCTGTTTGCCGATTCCGGAAAAAATCTCACTTGAGGATGCAGCAGGAATTCCTGAAACTTTTTTCACTGTCTGGACTAATGTCTTTGAACGAGGACATCTCAAATCCGGCGAAAGTATGCTGGTTCACGGTGGCAGCAGCGGTATCGGCACCACCGCCATTCAACTCGGCAAAGCTTTTGGAGCAACTGTTTACACCACTGCCGGAACTCCGGAAAAATGTGATTTTTGTGAACAGCTTGGAGCAGATGTGGCAATCAATTACCGTGAACAGGATTTCTCTGAAGAAATAAAAAAATTGGCTGAAGCAGAAACGTCCGGTGCGGGAAGCGGAGTCGATGTGATTCTTGACATGGTCGGCGGACCTTACTTTTCAAAAAATATCCGACTGCTCTCTGTCGAAGGACGTCTGGTGCAAATCGCCCTGATGCAGGGCAGCAAAGCAGAAGTTGATTTTCTCCCTTTGCTGATTAAACGTGTAACCTTGACCGGCTCCACCCTGCGTCCCCGCAGTGTGGAACAAAAAACCGAAATTGCGCAAGCCCTGCGTAAACATGTGTGGCCGCTGTTGGACTCAGGAGTTGTACGTCCGATCATTCACCAGACATTTCCACTCGAGCAAGCCGCAGAAGCCCATAGTCTGATGGAAAGCAGTGCCCACATTGGAAAAATATTACTCAAAGCTGCCTCGAACTGACTCCCTTTAAAACGACTCATTTATTGCGGATTATACACAGCTGAACTGTCTGCATTAATCCGCAAAATTTCTAAAACACATGCCAACTAAGCTTGAAAAAGCAGCTCATTTCTGAAAGACTGCTAATTCAGTAATTTTCAAAATTTATCAATTGAGGTTTTATGGATGACAACGCAAAAAAAACCGCACTACGGATGATCCCTTACGGACTGTACGTAATGACGGCAGAAGATAAAGACGGTCGTATTTCCGCTGGAACGGTAAACTGGGCCACCCAGGCTTCTTTCAAACCACCACTTGTGGCGGTAGGAGTCAAAGCAGATTCTCAGCTTCATGAGATTACAAAAACAGCAGGATGCTTTGCGCTCAATGTTTTAGGTAAAGGACAGCAGGGTGCGGCCTATACTTTTTTCAAACCGGCGGAACGTGACGGTCAAACAATCAGCGGAGAAGCTTTTCATTCCGGTAGCACAGGCGCGCCTGTTCTGGACAATACTCCTGCATTTGTTGAATGCAGACTGGTGACAACTGTGGAAGAAGGAGATCACTCTATTTTTGTAGGTGAAGTCGTAGACGCAGGTGTAAATCAGGAACCGGAAGGTCGTGCCGATGACGCTACTCTGTTGCTGAAGGATCTTGGTGAAAAGACCTTTTACGGCGGCTAAAGGGATTTTATTCTATGACGATTGAAGTCCGGAACGTCTGCAAATCATTCAAAGACGTTGACGCGGTTAGGAACGTAAGTCTACGGGTTGAATCCGGAGAAGCGCTGGCTTTGCTTGGACCAAACGGTGCCGGCAAGACAACTTTGGTGGAAATGATTGAAGGCGTTCAAATTCCGGATTCCGGTGAAATACAAATCCTCGGAAAGAACTGGAAAAATGATGAACATTTCCTGCGTCAGGAAATTGGACTTGCCCTGCAGGAAACGAGATTTCAGGAGCGCTTAACTGTTGAAGAAACTCTCCGGCTGTTTGCCAGTTTTTATCAGTTAAAAAAGGAGAGAACAAACGAAGTCCTTGAGATCATTCAACTCGAAAGCAAACGTAAAACATGGGTTGTTGAGCTTTCAGGAGGACAGCGGCAGCGTCTTGCTCTAGGAATCGCCATTCTGCCAGGACCCAGAATACTCATCCTCGATGAACCTACAACTGGGCTTGACCCAAACGCCAGACGAGATCTCTGGAAAATTCTTGAAGATTTTAAAGCCACCGGTACCACCCTGCTGCTGACCACGCATTACATGGAGGAAGCAGAATTTCTTTGTGAACGGATTGTGATGCTGGATCAAGGGAAAATACTCGCGGACGGTACTTTAAATCAACTGCTGGATAAATTTGGCGAAGGTGATTTGATCGAATATGTGATCACCGAAGCAACCCCCTCAGTAGAAGCAAGGGCGCTTTGCGGCGTAATTAGTTCCAACTGGAACAGCGAAACAGGACAAGGACTTTTGACGGTAAACAGTATTTCAGAAACTTTACCGGCATTTCTGGACTTGATAAAAAGTTCGGCACTCACGCTGAGCTCACTCGAATGCCGGAGACGCACTCTGGATGATTTATTTCTTGCCATGAGCGGGAGACATTTAGATGAATAACATACTTTTACGACTCGTCATTTCTCAATTCAAAATCTTCTTCCGCGAACCCGGAGTTGTGTTCTGGTCTTTTGGATTTCCAATTGTGATGGCCTGGATTTTAGGAATTGCCTTTGCGAACAAAGGTGAAATTCTGCGCAATGTCGCAATTGTCAGTGAATCCCCGCAAGCTCTTTCCGCTTTACCACAATGGCTGCATAAAAAAACCGGCACAGTAAATACTGAACTTTCCGCTGAAGCGGAACTTGAGTGGGAAGTTGGACAGAACTCGGGAGAGCAGGCACGTTTTCGTTTCCGGGCCATGACAGAAGAAGAGGCGGTGCTGGCACTCAAGCGTGGAAAAATTGCGCTATGGATTGAAACTGATTCTGAGTCAAATTTAAGTTACCGTTTTGACCCGGACAATGCAGAGGCTCGTTTGTCATACTTGCTTCTACAAGGAGCTTTTAGGCAGCAAAAAACAAGTGAGTTGAAAGCGGAAGTCCACCCTTTGACTATGGTCGGAATTCGTTACGTAGATTTCTTGGTTCCGGGTTTGATGGCAATGTCAATCATGAATGCCTGTTTGTGGGGCATCGGTTGGAATTTGATCGAGTTACGGATCAAAAAGTTACTGCGCCGCATGGTCGCAACTCCACTGAAAAAATCCATTTTTCTTATCTCACACGGTTTGAACCGTATGATTCTCAGTGCAGCGGAAATGCTTTTACTTTACATTTTTGCTTACTTTTATTTTGACATCAGCATACAGGGCAGCCTGTCGGTGCTGGCATTAGTTTTTTTCAGTGGCTACTGTGCTTTTTCGGGAATTGCCGTACTGATTTCATCTCGTGTGCAAAACACGCAAAGCGGCAATGGAATGATAAATGTTGTTACAATGCCGATGTTTATTCTTTCCGGAGTTTTTTTCAGTTATCACAATTTTCCGGACTGGCTGATTCCCTATGTAGAGGTGCTTCCATTAACAATGCTGACCAATTCTTTACGAGGCATCATTACGGAAGGAATCGGCCTGGCGCAGGTCATCCAACCTTCAATAGGCTTATTCGCAATCGGAGCTTTTTGTTTCTCGCTGGGACTGAAATTTTACCGTTGGCATTGAGCAGACTTGAGTTTCCTTCGACTCTATATCGACTCATAATCGTCCGGTCCGGGGTTCAAGTCCCTGCTGGCCCACCATGATTTCAATGAGTTACGGGTATTTTCATTTTTTGACTGTTCACAAGTGTCCATATAGGTGTCCATCTTTACGGTTTTTTCCTCCTTTTGAACCACCCATTTCATCCCCTTCATCCCTTCCACTGTTACAAGATTGTAACGCTGAAAAGCACCGTCAGTTTTATGACCAGAAGCCTGCTTAATAACAAAGCAAACATTACAGGCAAGCCTGAGATTATTTATTGCACAATACCTGAGGTCATGAAAAGTAAATTCTCCAAGCCCTGCCATATTTAATACTTTTACAAATTCTCTCCTGTTCCATCATCTTTGCTCAAAAACATAACCACCATGAACAGGACGGGGTAAGCTGAAGATTTAAATAATAACTTAACAAAAGATAAAATTATTGAAGAAGATATAAACAGAGAACTAGAAAAAAATAAAACAATAATATCAGAAAAAATAAAACAAAATATTATTTTTTTACTTCCAAAATAACTTCAATAGTTTTCCCTGTGATAATAAAAGGCAAGTATGACTCCCAAAACTTACTTATTGACCGGAAATTTTTTGATTTTTTTGAGGCATTAATTATAAACTCTAATCCTATTAATTTAAATAACGATTTCAACCTGATTTTCAAAGATACTATTTCATACCTAGCTTCTGTATAGTAGGACCACTTGCTATCTCCGGTTAAAGTGTTAAATGAATTAGATGAAAAGAATTTGACATGTGTTGGATCAGTATACATTGCAATATCTGAAAAATGTGGTACATTAATATATGTTTTTGTTCCGTTTTTTGAAATCCTCCATATTTCTTCCATCACGCCATAAAAATTATGTAAATGCTCCAAAATGGCATCACACCTTACACTTTCAAACTTAGAATCTTCTATATCCCAAGGGATGACATTTAAATCAAATATCATATCAGCATTACTTCTAGGATTAATATCAATACCAAACTCATCATCCTGTTTATCTAAACCACAACCTATATTTATTTTTTTCATAAATCATTCTTTCTCTATAGGAAAAGGAATCTTCACAAAACATTTATAATTTTATTAATCTTCTTATAAAAAGATAACTTCCTTAAGTAAATATGCCTTACATTAACAGAATAAAAATTATCTTTCAAGAAGTACTGATATATTATGTTATTTTTATTTTCGTTTTTCAGACCTATAGAATTGCTTTATATCACTCATACTCTAATTTATTTAATGATATAGATTTTTTTTCATTACTCAAAATTATCATTTTAGGATGCCGGTTTGATTTTTCTTCCACTTCTGTGTTGCTTTTTATTCCAATTATACTGTTGATCATCCCAATTCCTTTAACTGGACATTGGCTATATCGTAGATTTATCGCAAGTATAATCTACATAGAATGGGCAGTTTTAATCGTTTTCCTAAATTCAGATTATTTGTATTTCAATTACGTAAAAAGGCATATCACGAATGAATTATTATTTATACTAAAAGATTGGGATTATTTGATTAGTGAAATTTCATCTAATTTATTTATTTTCATCATTATTTTATTTATTATTATATTTTCATATCCTTTCTTTATTAAATACTTAGTTTCAGAAAAAAAAAATAGGCAACGTTCAATTACAGGTTTTATTTTGATTGTTCTGTTGATGATCATAATAGGTAGAGGAGGATTTCAGCGGAAACCAATTACTGTAATAGATGCCTATCAGCATGGTTCTGCCAATCAAGGACATTTGATCCTTAACGGTTTTTTTACAGCATCACATTATAGTATTTCAACCAGTTTAATCGAAAGGGACTTGAAAGAAGAAACATCATATATTGAAACATTAGAACTTTTATCCTCAAGCAATTCCGAATTTCCTCTTGCAAAGAAGCATGTAGAATCAAGAAATAAAACATTCAAAAATGCAGTGGTAATCTTTGTTGAAAGTTTGACACCAAAATACATAGATTCTTTATCGGGTAATAATTATGGAGTCACCCCAAATATAGATATGTTAGTAAAAAAAGGGCTGATCTATAATAATTTTTTTGCAAATGGCCAAAGAAGTATTGAAGGTGCTCAAGCAATATTAACTGGAATTCCTCCCCTACCGGGAATCCCAGATTTTACCGTTTTGTCTGTTAATTATTCCCGCATTGGGGAAATTGCAAAAGCAAACGGATATAGAACAATTTTTGTTACGACCACATTAAGGGAAGCGTTTTCCTTGGATTTGATGGTTTATGCTGCAGGGATTGAAGAATATTATGGGCAGGAAGATTATCCCCTATTACTGAATTATATTGATGATGCTGAGCGTTATTTAGGTTGGGATTACGAGGCTTTCATGCATTTACTTGAAAAACTAGATGGCGAAAATAAACCTTTTCTTGCATTTGTTAATCCGAGTTCAGATCATGGTCCTTTTCCTCGGATGCATGAACCTTTTACGCGATATGAGCATGGAACAAATTCTGAAGGAGGTTTCCTTAATATGCTTCATTATACTGATTGGGCCTTGGGAGAATTCATAGCTAAATTCAGTAAACGAAAAGATTTTCATGAAACAGTTTTTATCATTACAGCAGATCATGCTATGGTACATTTTCAGGACGGAGACCCTTACAATAAGTTTCGTATTCCTTTGATAGTTTATAGTCCCGGTAATATAAAACCGGGCAAATCAGAACTTTTTGCTTCTCAAATTGATTTAATGCCAAGCCTAATCAACTTATTGAATCTGAAGGGAAATTACAGCAGTATCGGAAAAAATATTTTTGATTCGAAAAATGGATATGCGGTCACAAAAGAAGGAGCATTGATTAATATATTTACCCGTGATGGTTTTATGCAACATTCTCTAGAACAAATTATCAAATTTAAACCATTAAATGATAATCCCGATAAAATACTTCGAAGTAGACTTTCTGCTAAAGTTGAAGCCTATGATCATTTAACTTATAAGTTACTTACGGAAAACCGTTGGTCGAATCCATATTAAGAACTCCTTAAAGAAAATTTATTCATGATTAATCATTAAATCCTTTCCATTTAATGAATCTGGATTGAGACGACTCATCTTCCACAGGCTCAGCGCGGCAGTTAAAGAACTACGCACATTGGACTAAGTTTGCGTTGCCAGTGCTACGTTGAATCAGCTTTAAATATTTTGCAGTGAGATTCCAAATTTGTGACGAATCATGCGCTGCAGTAACTGGTCGTTTTCTAAACCGGCAAATCGAATTTCAGTTCTGATTTTGTCACGAATCATCACCAGATCCTGTTCTGTCCGGCTTAAATCAATTTCACTGTTCAAATTAAGCTGCATTAAGGTCGCCAGGACATCTCGCCGCAGTCGGTTTTTTAGCCGCAGCAATTGCTCGCCCGTTATTCCCGCAAGCAACCCCTCAATCTCTGACTGATTGTGTCCCATCATTGAGAGCTTCAGCCAGATGGAATACAGATTATCCCGTTTGTCTGCCGGAGGCTGCTGACCGAGCCCGGGGGGAACTCCAATCAACAGGGCCGCCAGCAAAAACACCAGTGCCACCTTGGTTTTGAATGCCATTTTTACCCTTTTTTATACAGATTACGATTTACGGATTTTGGCCTTGTAGCTAATCCTTAATTTTCTGAAAATGATACGCCATACGTAAATCAGATTTTTGGACAAACGAAGCCGTCACAAACCACGAAAACGTACGTTAAGATACGCAGTTCACCATAGACGATTGTTCACAAAAGCGTAACAATCGGCCGTTATTGTGTTGGCTAATATTCGTCTAAATTTTACAAGAACAACGATCAGAATTACTCTGTGGACGTACCACGTCCTTAGAGAATAAAGTAGAGGGAATTCAAGACAGAACTCTCCCTGCTGTCTCCAAAAGAAAGCAATCCAAATCTAATAGTTCGTTATCGACAATTCTGCCGGAAACTTTAGTGCTAAAAATGAAAGTGGGGGATAAAATTGGAAGGCGGCACAGAAAGCGCCACCTGTTGAACTGCTGTTATTAGCGGTTGCTTTTGAGGATAGTTACAAGTCCGCCGTTAGGACCAGGAACTGCGCCTTTGACTAATACTATTGCTTCGTCCTCTATAATTTTGACAATCTTTAAGCCAAGTTGAGTTACTTTGCTGTTACCGTGACGGCCGTGCATTTTCTTGCCTTTGAAAACTCTGGAAGGTGTTGCACACTGTCCAATACTTCCGGTTCCACGATGTCCTCGGTGACCATGACTTGCAGGCTGTCCACCAAATCCGTGACGCTTCATAACTCCGGTGAACCCCTTACCTTTTGAGTTTCCGGAAACAGCGATGCTTTCACCTTCTGCAAACAAATTGACATCAAATACTTGGCCAACTTCTACTTCATCAATGTTCTCAACTTCAAATTCACGTAAGAAACGAGTTGGTGTTTGTGCTTTAAAATGACCCTTGATCGGTTTGTTAACTTTGCGTTCAGCAATCGCTTCAAACCCGACTTGTACATGGCTGCAGCCGTCTTTATCCAAAGTCTTTTTTTGTACAACCGTCATTGGTCCGGATTGTAACACTGTCACAGGAAGCGCTGTTCCGTCTTCCTCAAAAATCTGGGTCATGCCAATCTTGCGGGCCAATAGTCCATTTAACATGGAATCCTTAATCAGTAATTTCTTGGTTAATTTAAACGTTCCGCTGGTTTTTGGAACGCAGTTGAATATGTTTAGTAAACAGTGAATTTTATATTAATTATTGCAGGATTACAAGTTTAATTTTAATAATCCCTGTCTTGTCGATGAAATCCGTCCAAAATGTGCAAATACTGCAGTCAAGTTTAAATTCCATTTAACTTTGCTGATCAAGTAAAGAGTCATAATAACGTATCATTTCTAGTCTCTTAAGGAGGCATCAACTTTGAGCCGAACATAATATTATGTGTTGAGATTCCAGATGTTGCGTTCTTTAAAGTCAGCCGATATAATGATTTGTTAAAGAGAAAACAAAGAATAATTTTAAAATAAACTCTATGAAGTTGTTTCTCCTAAACTACTGGAAACGTCTGCTGGCCGGCCTGCTCATTATCACTCTTGCGGGAGTGTTCATTCTGGGCGGATATATTTACAAAATATATTACGATCCCATCATGAGCAGTGATGTGGAAAGCAGTTCCATCATCCTGATTCCCCGTGGTTCCACATTCGACAGTGTTACAGCAAGTGTCAGAGAAAAAGGGCTGCTGCCTTACCCCCGACTCTATCGCTATTTGGCTAAGCAGTTAAAAGTTTATTCGCGTGTGCAAGCAGGTGAGTTTGAGCTTCAGCATCGCTGGAACACTTTTGAACTTTTACAATTTCTAATTTCCGGGAAAAGCATCCGCCATCGTGTAACTATTCCGGAAGGTAATAATTTTGCGGAAATCGCCGAGCGTCTGTTTCGCGCCGAATTAGCAGACAAAAAAACTATTTTATCTTTGAAGCATGATCCGGAATTGCTGCGCAAAACAGGAGTTCCGGAAGCAACTTCTCTGGAAGGATTTTTATTCCCGGAAACTTATTTTTTCTCCCGTGCAGAAAATGAAGAACAGATTCTCTCAGCGATGATAGCGCAATACCGTAAGGTTTTTAATAAGGATTTTCAGCAGCGAGCGAAGGAATTAGGGTTGGGCGAATATGAGGTCCTCACCCTGGCTTCCATTGTTGAAAAAGAAACCGGAGCAGATTCTGACCGGCCGAAGATTGCTTCTGTTTTTCATAATCGACTTAAACTCAGAATGCGTCTCGATAGTGACCCTACAGTAATTTACGGTTTGAAAAATTTCAACGGAAATCTGACACGCAAACATTTACGCGCACGCACACCTTACAACACATATAAACGCTACGGTTTGCCGCCTACTCCAATCACCAGTCCCGGTAAAGCCTCCTTGCAGAGTGTACTTTATCCTGCTGAAAACAAATTCCTCTATTTCGTAGCGCGTGGAGACGGCAGCAGTAAGTTTTCAAAAACACTGCGTGAACACAACAAGGCGGTATGGTACTTTCAGAAAGTCCGCAAAAACAGAAAGGCAATGAGCCGTAAACGTAAACAAGCATCCTCGGCAAAATTGTAGCCCCATGTCTTCAGCTCAGTCAATTCCACTTAGTGATTCGGCCTTCATTCCGTTGGTGAAAATGCCGCCGAAGACAGATAATAAATTTGTCCTTCTCGGTTATTATGTCAAGCAGCACTGGCTTTCATATTCAATTGGAATCATTACCGTTCTGGCAACAAACTGGATTGCAGTCAGTATTCCGGAATATGTGCGTTTAAGCATCGACCTGTTAAATGATGGTTTGCAGGCCAGTCAGGATTTGTTGTGGGAATATCTGCTGATCATGCTTGGGCTCGCGTTAATCATGATCATTGTAAGGACCTCCTCACGGATGTTCTTTTTTAATCCTGGTCGTGCCATTGAGTGTCAGATCAAAAATGACATGTTCAAGAAACTAATGGCACTGCAAAAGAATTATTACGAAAAAAATCCTTCCGGAAACATCATCTCACGCATCAATAATGACATCACCGGTGTGCGGATGATTTGCGGATTTGGTCTAATGCAGGCGTTCAATATCACAACAGCGCTTTCGATGACGCCTTATAAAATGTGGTTGCTTTCGCCGAACCTCACGCTTTACTGCATTATTCCAATCATTTTAGTATTTACAGTGGTACGTTTGGGAATGCGTGTGCTTGTGCAAAATATGCGCGCACGTATGGAAAGTCTGCAGCGCCTTTCCGGGTTTACCGTTTCCTCACTTTCGGCAATTGACCTGATTAAAAGCAAAACTATGCGTGAATGGAGTACCCGCCGTTTCGAAAAAGAAAATCAGGACATGCTGCGTCGTTCCATGAAAATCGCCTGGACACGTTCCTTTGTGATGCCGATGTTGAGTAACTTGGAGCATTTTCTAAAAATCCTGGTTTTACTCATCGGTGGCATGATGGTCATTCAGGAAGACTTCACTATCGGTCAATTAACTGCTTTTATAGCCTATTCCGCATTATTGACTTTTCCACTGATGGGTTTGGGTTGGGTAACGACCATGTTTCAACAGGGTTTGATTGGTCTGACGAGTATTCAAACGGTTCTGCAACAGGATTTACCACGCGCAAAATTACTTCCACTTACCGAACCAAAACGCGAGAAACTTTTTGCGAAAAACGGCTTGAGCGTCAAAAACCTGAATTACTGCTATCCTGACGGCTACAAAGATGTTCTACGGAAAATCAATTTCACGATCCGTCCCGGTCAAATTATTGGAATTTTAGGTCGGATCGGTTCCGGAAAATCAACTCTGGTTAATGCCCTGAACCGTTACCTGGACATCAGCCCTGGTTCAATTTTTTTAGGTGAGCAGGACCTTACTTCACTCAGTGATAATGACCTCCGCAATTCCATCAGAACTGTTACTCAGGAACCTTTTTTATTTTCTGACACAGTTGAAAACAACATTACTTTTGCGGATACAGAATATGATTCCAATGATCTGGAACATTTTCGTGAAATCCTCAATGCTGTAGCCCTCGAGGCGGAAGTAGAACGATTTCCTAAAAAAGAAAAAACGATGGTTGGTGAAAAAGGGATCATGCTTTCCGGAGGTCAGAAACAGAGAATCAGTCTCGCAAGAGCCATGCTGAAACCTTGTGATTTGTTAATTCTAGATAATGTGCTTTCTGCTGTTGACTATGAAACAGAACGTCATCTGCTGCGTGAAATTTACAAACTGCTGAAACCAGAAACCAACAGACCGGCCCAGGCAAAAAGCATCCTGATCGTCTCTCATCGTGTTACATCGATGGGACAGGCAGATTGGATTTTGGTGCTCGATGAAGGACAAATAGTGGATGAAGGACGGCATACGGATTTGATTAAACGACCAGGATATTATCAACAAATGTGGGAACTGCAAAACGACCACAATTCTTGAGCAGACCTGGGTGATCTCAACACCCGCAAACCAAAAACATAACCCGGAACCCCCCTTGCTTTCTCTCCATAAAGTCTCAAACCGTCTCTGGGACAAGCCTATTCTAAAAAACATTACGTGGTCTACAGAGTTAGGACAAAGCTGGGCGATACTTGGTCCAAACGGTGCCGGAAAATCAACGCTGATAAAAGTCATTCTGGGACAACTGCCCTATTGTGGAACTATCAAACGTGATGCGCAAATTTGCACGTTTGATAAAATAGCGTATGTTTCACTTGAACAGCAAAAAATACTGGTTGCACGTGAAGAAAAAAAAGACCGCTATGAAGAATACAGCGGCAAGGAACAACATTCTTTGAGTGGACATGAGTTCATAGACCCTGAAGGACTCCATACAGAAAAACTGCTTGAAACCGCAGAACATCTCGGGCTTGTACCGCTCTTGGAAAAACCATTACGGCACTTTTCAAATGGAGAAACACGCAAAACCCTGATCGCCAAAGCTCTGCTAGCTGGCCCAAGACTGTTGATTCTTGATGAACCTTTTGATGGTCTTGATACCGCATCTGCAAAGTGGTTGTCACAAAGCATTTCAGGACTGATACAAGGTGGGTTAGCAATCTGGCTGGTGAGCCACCGTTTTGAGGAGCTTGTTCCAGAAATTAAACATGTTCTGTGTTTGAAGTCCGGAAAAATTTTCGCGCAGGGTTTACGCTCGGAAGTCCTCAATATGGAAATCATGGAAAGACTTTATGCTGAAGATGAAGGAGCTAAAACTCTGCTAATAAACGCAGAGAGTAACGAAGAAAAATTTGAAAGATTAATTCCGCAAAACGTGCCTGAATCAACAACTACAAATAAAAAGCCTCCCTGCATTATCCGGATGAGAAACGTGAATGTACGTTATGGAGAAAACGTGGTGCTGGATAAATTTAACTGGTCAGTAAATCAGGGAGAAAACTGGAAAATTATTGGACCAAACGGCGCGGGCAAATCGACATTACTCAGTTTGATTTCCGGAGACAACTTGCAGGCCTACTCCAATCAAATTTATCTTTTTGGAAAACGGCGCGGTTCAGGAGAAAGTGTCTGGGACATTAAACAGCGAATTGGACTGGTTTCACCTGAATTTCAGGTACGTTACCGTGAATCTATTTCAGTAATGAAAGTGGTGCTTTCCGGATTTTTTGATACAATTGGATTTTATCAAGCTGCTTCGGAAACCCAAAAGAGAACCGCTTTAAACTGGATGAGTTTTCTCAAAATAGATGAGCTTGCGAAACAGGACTACACCCAGCTCTCCTACGGTCAACAACGGTTAATCCTAATTGCCAGAGCAATGGTAAAATCACCACCGCTGCTCATCCTTGACGAGCCTTGTCAGGGGTTGGACAGTACAAACCGGGATCGAGTTCTGGAACTTATCGATCATATCGGCCTTAATTCTGCGACACAAATACTCTATGTTACTCACAGCGCAACGGATAAGCTGGTCTGTCTCAGGAATGAATTGCGTTTTGAAGTTAGCAAGGACGGAAGTTTTCGGCCGCATATTTCCTGAGTTAGCGTACTCGGATTAACTTACGGCTTTAACTCAAAGGAGAGATGCAATGGCAAAACCTCCTGCAAATGTACCGATGGCGCTGCCTAAGTTTGCAAACATCACAACCAGCAATATTCGCGTGATGTTGTTCTGCCAGAAACCGCGCAGATGAGTGATATCGTCCGCAAGGTTTTCAAAATCACGTACTTGCGGTTTTCGTAAAAAAGCTTCTACCAATCCTGCTACCCAGCCCGCTGCAACTGCGGGGTTAAGCGAAGTGAAAGGCGCTGCCACAAAGGCGGTGGCAATTGTGATTGGATGGCCAAACGCAATTGCGGTACCGATTGCGGAAAGGGTACCGTTGATTAAAAACCAGCGCTGAATCATTTCGATACTCACATCTGTATCAACTGCGAAAAAACCATAACCGATTAAACCAACAATCAATGTGGGGATCCCCCATTTTAGCCAGATTCCAAGTTTTCCCGGAGGAGGAACTGTCTCTAATTCAGCTAAATTATGTTCACGCTCCAACTCCCCGGTGAGTCCCTTAACATGACCTGCCCCAACTACCGCGACAATCCGTTTGCCGGGTGCCTGCCGGATTTTCTCCGCCATAAACTGGTCACGTTCATCAATCAGAATTCGTTTCATATCCGGTGACTGATCTGCCAGCATCTGCATTGCTTCAGAAAGCGCATCACTTTCTTTAAGTTTTTCAATTTCTTCTTTGCTTATTTCTTCACGGATAAACAAACTCGCAAGGAGCTGACTCAGCACTTTCATCCTTCCCCAAAACGGCATCCCGCGCCAGGTTCGCTGCAGGGTTATTTTAACATCTCTATCCGCCAACAGCAGTTCTGAGTTTACTCTCTCAGAAGCTTCTGCTGCTGCCAGCATTTCAGCGCCGGGTTTTACTCCAAGCTGAGAACCCAGGCGTTTTTGAAATGCAGTCATGATCAAATTTGCAAATAGTAAAAATGACTTGCCTTCACGCACAACCTTAAAGATATCCATGTTTTTCCATTGATCTTTATCCATCATTGCCTGATGACGGGAAGCGCATAGTTCAATACAAACCGTGTCGGGCTTTTCCTGTTCGATTACGTCATTCACTTCATCTACACTCGATTGTGAAATGTGTGCAGTACCGATGAGCAGGATTTGCTTTTCATCAATCAAAATCTCATGTACATTACCTGAGTAGGTCATTTATTGTTCAAGGATGAGGTTCAAAAAACATTTTAACCTCTTATTTTAATTGAAACTAAACAAAGGCGCAAAATATTTTTGTCGTTTCTAATGTTGGTAGTTGCTAGGGATGATTCAACATTCATTGTCGTTGAATAGATTTGAAAAAAGTTGAAGTTATTTTATAAACAGAGAAGACACAAAGTCATGATTATGATAAAAATTTATAAACATCATGTCTGGATTTTTTTTATTCTTTATGACTGAAACAGTCAGTGCTCAACAATGGAAACTGAGAGCGCGTGAGCATTTTGATACTGCGACTCTAAATTATGGTCAATCCATTGAAAAAGAGATTACTTCCGGAATTGGACCAACAATTAATTTTTGGCTGGAAGAACCATATGAAAATGCGTTTGGTTTAGCACTTGGTTTGATGTACATAGATTTTTCGCATGAACCAGCAAGCATCGGCAGAGGACAGCGCATGGAATTGTGGAAGCTGGGACTGGAATGCAAAAATGATCCATTTCAGAGTGACGGTGGACTCTTTATCCGTTGGGGTATTTCAAAAAATAGATTAAAAACTAAGAGAACACTTGGTGAGTTGAAAGGTAACGGAGGATATTTAGGAATCGGCTGAGAATTTCCTTTTGAAATTCTCGGTTTGGCATTTGAAATCGCACAAAGACAAATCCGCTTTGCAAATAATTTTTCTATTGAAACTTCCAGCCCTTCAATTGGAGTCCACTTCTACAGACACCTCTAAGGGATATTTTGAAAACTTATAGAAGACTCCAAAAAAGATTACTGACAATTAATCGCACATCCAGTCTTTAATAAATCTCTATAGTGCCATGAAGCAAAGCCCCATAATTATCGTGGGAACAAGTGCGCCCAGCAACAACTTTAATGGATTTACACCATGTTCAAAAAAGCGCCCAAGTATAGACTGCCCTGCAGGGTTGGGGGCGTTCGCAATCACTGTCAAACCTCCACCGGTGACTGCCCCGGCTACAACCGCATATTTAGAGGCTTCAGCTAGGTTAGGCACTAATGTCGCGAGATAGGTTATAGCAGCATTGTCATTTACAGCAGTCAAGATTGTTGCGGTCAGCATCAAAGGAAGTTCGGCCAGAGACCCTAATACAGGAGCAATCCACCAGGCCTGCAGGCCACCGTGAATTATCAAGCCTCCCAGAAAAAAGCCAACCATGATAGGCCCCTTGAGTTCAACCTTGTTCTGGTGAGTTCCAGTGAGTGACATAAACCCCAAGAAGAAAAGCATACCTGAGATGAACATGACAGGGTAGTGTGCATTAAAGACTGTCCAGGCCAGAAAACAGAGATGAACCAGTGTTATCCACCAAGGTATGGGTGTTTCACGCTCCGCCCACCTGGCTTCAAATTCTTCATGGCTTATCTGACCAGGTTTTAGTTTTTGAACTTCCGGTGTATCAAAATTAGTGCTTGCTTCTATTCCATCCTGATTACCCATTTTGGCAAACTGACCCCTAAAAATAATGAAATAAAGCGCATTGGAGATGAGGATTCCCAGAGCTGCCTTCCAGCCAAAATTAGCGGCCATAAAACCCATATCCCAATTCCATGGCGCGGCAACCATCAATACTGGTGGCGCAGCAAAATGAGTCAGTGTTCCCCCTACTGAAACATTAACAAAGAGCAGACCAATCGTAGCATAGGCAAATCCGGAAGAGGGCTTATACTTATAAAATTGGTTAGCTAACAAAAGAGCGGCAATCGTCATTGCAGCAGGTTCAGTGATGAAAGAGCCAAGCAGTGGAGCAATCAGTAGGATTGAGAACCACCAGGCTGCTTTACTGTGACCACCTATTCCTGCGGCAAGTCCAAGCAACTGCTCTGCAAACTTAACCACCGGCCTCGTGGATGCAATTGCCATGATAACCACTACAAACATTGGTTCAATGAAAACACGGTCATAAACCATATAATTCTTGAATGTCGTCCAATCGAAAAAGCCAATTGTGACAAACAACAAAGCAATGACCCACATTCCAAAAACAACCTCTACTTCTCCAAGAAAGTGAAAAAGCTCTGCTTTGAAGGGGATGTCGTGTTTTATTTCCTCTTCAGAGGCTCCAGCAGCCTTCATTCGTTCATCATGTTCTTCATGAATAAGATGAGCTTTGGCCGTAAGTTTGTTGGCCATAAATGTATGCAGGATGGCAATCAGAAAAATCAGTGAGGCTATTAGATTGAATGAATTGGCGCTAATGCGATGCGAAAGTATCTCGCCCACACTGCCGCCCACAGGATCACGATAGTTTTCAACATTGTGAATCTTGTCGCAGCCTGCTTCAATAAACTTTGCTGAACCAAGATCTTCAGAGTAGCAACTGAGTGGGACAGGAAATGGAGCACGATCATTTTGCCCTCCTACTGAAGAATAGATACTTGTACTAACTAATCCAAGAACTCCAAGCGTAAAAAACCATTTTGCAAATCGATACATGTTTTTCCTCAGTGAAGGATTATTTCAAAAAACTTAATTTTGGGAAACTTTTTTAACTTTTGGTTAAAGCCATCATGCCGGAGAAGTGACATGCAGAATGTGTTCCGAAATTCACTGAAAATCCTTTAAGTATCAGTCTGTAACTTCTACTCCTGCGTTTTGAGACTGCTTTGGATCCTGAACATCCTGTGGAATACCCATGAAGACCAAACCCAAAATGATGGTAGGAATAAGAGCTCCCATTGCGAGTTTTGCGGGGTTTACTCCACCAGGAAAAAATTTTGACAAAATAGATTGTCCCGCAGGATTTGGAGCATTGGCAATCACCGTTAACCCGCCACCAGTCACTGCACCTGCAACAACCGCATATTTTGCTGTAATGGAAAATTCAGGAACTAAGGTGCTCAGGAAGGTAATCGCCGCATTATCATTGAATGCAGTCAGGACTATTGCTGTCAGCATCAATGGTAAATCTCCGAGTGAACCCAGCACAGGTGCAATCCACCAGGCCTGCATTCCTCCATGTGTAACTAAACCTGCCAGAAAAAAACCTACCAGCAAAGGTGATTTCAAACTGATATGACTTTGATACGGTTTGGTTGCAATTGCAAAACCGAGGAAGAACAGGAAGCCCCCAATGAAAAGTGGTGGATAGTGCGCATTTAAAACAGTCCAGCCCATGAAGAGAATATGAACTAAAGTGATCCAAAGCGGTACATAATCTTCCTGATGATCTGCGGATTTTTCAACTGAAACCGCTTTTAGAGAAACAGAGGCTAACTGCGTAAACTCACGTTTAAAGGCCATGAAATATAGAATATTTGAAATAACAATTCCCAAAAATGCTTTCCAACCGAAATTCAGGGCCATAAAGGGCATTGTCCATTCCCACTTTGCTGCCACCATCAATACCGGTGGGGCTGCAAAATGGGTGATTGTCCCTCCTACTGAAACATTTACGAAGAGAATCCCGATCGTAGCGTAAGCAAGTTTGCTGGAAGGTTTAAGACGGTAGAACTGCTCTGCCAGGAGCATTGCCCCAATTGTCATTGCGGCTGGCTCTGTAATAAAAGAACCCAACAAAGGCGCCAAGGTAAGAATAGAAAGCCACCAGGCACCTGGAGAGTGTTTCCCCAGGGCAGCAAATTTGCCCATGATTTGTTTCGCGAAAAGCATAATTGGACGCGTTGAGGACAGCGCCATAATAACCACAACAAACATAGGCTCGGTAAAATTAACCGTGTGTGCGATGTAATTTTTAAAAGTGTCCCAGTCATAAAATGAAACGGTTACCGCACCAAGGGCCAAAACCCAAATCCCGAAAATAGCTTCGACCTCTCCAAAGAAATGTAGTATCTCTGCCAGGAAAGGAGGATTATGCTCAATTTCTTCTTCAGATCTCCCTTCCGCTCTCATTTTTTTTGCATGCTTTTGTTCCAGTTTTCCGGCAATCACCGTAATTTTTGCTGCAAAAAAAGTATGCAGAATTGCAAATAAAAAGATGAGAGAAGCCCAGAGATTAAAGGGAGTATGCCCTATCCGGTTTGTTAAGACTTCCATGATTTCACCACTTTTAATTAGGTCAGCATCACCATAGTCATCAAGTGGCACAGGGAATGGCAGAGCTTCAACCGCAACTCCGCCCGCAAAAGCAATTACCGACAGTCCTCCAAAAATGACAAGCCCAAGACAATATTTTCGTAAATGTTTCATTTAACAACACCGATCATAATAATTAATATTAAAGAGCAAATTTATTAATACTCTACCTTTTTCTCGGATTACTGCAAAGTTTAAAAGGAGTCAAAACAAAAAATAAGCCACTAATTTTACGTGATTTTATTGGTTAATTCTGCAATAATATGCGAACAGCTTCAAAATTTTTATTACTTTTCAATAAATTTATGGCCAAAAAAACAAAACCAAAAAAATCCGGAATGCTTAAGCGCCAACAGCAAAAGCGCAAAAAAAAAATGCTCCGCCGGCGTCAGGCAATGCCTAAGAGAGTATCTCAACAGCCAGGTTCCTCCCAACAACTCGAACAACTTTTACGTACTTTGCCGACTCTGGCATTTGAACCAGAACTGGCTGATTTGAGTATGGACAAGACAGAACTCAAGACTCTGCTTGATAGTGACAGTACGGAAGTAGATATCCTGATGGAGTTGCTGACCGAAGACTTTATTACGGATCTTGACCAGAGACTTGCACGACTGGAAGAAGCAAATCCCGAGAAGTCTATTAAATCTGTTTTGTCAAAAGCAACACGTCATCAAATTGCGAACAGTGAAAAAATTCCGAATCTTTCAAATCCTGTACTCATTGCAATTTTCCTGAAAACACGTGCCTCTGTTGAAGGTGTAGAGTTGGATCTTGCAGGTATACCTGCAGCAATGGAAGAGTTTGATAAGCGCAATCACGAATTTATTCAGGAACTTGCCGACAAAATAGAAACTTCCGGAAAAGAGGAATCCGTTGCGGAAACAGAAGAAGATCTGCTGGAAGATGAACAACAGGAAGAACATATTCCCGCAATTGAAGAGAGTGTTTATAAAAAATATGTTGATCTTGTTCCCGCAGAAAAACAGGAACAGGTGGAGGAAGATTTGGATGTCTTCCTGGTGGACTTTCAACCACCGCCCGTGGCTGAGTGGGACTTTAGGTTAGTTAAACGTTTCATGAATAAATGGTTTATAGAAAATGCCAATCCGCTGGAAGAAGATCTGTACAGTATGCGGGAATCGTTATTGAGCCTGTTTCAGTTTCTTGAAGAAGAGAAACTACTTCCGGACACTTTACTTGCTCAGGCAGAAAAGTATCTGCAAAGTGAGTAAAGTTTTTTTCCTGCAGAAGTGAAAGCGAGTTTCTTAGTTTATATACATAAAAAATGAGCCATAAAAGGTATGTCCAAAATAATGGAAACCGAACCAAACAAGGAACCCTTTCATATTTTGGTCTTAGATGATGAGCACAGTATCCGCTGGGTTTTGGAGCGAACGCTAACTCAGGCAGGATACATTCCTCATCTGGCAACAGACGCTCCGGAAGCCAGACAACTGCTCCGGAAACATGCGATTAGGCTGGCTCTTGTTGACGTAAATCTTCCCGGACTTGACGGACTTTCATTCACGCGGGAAATTTTGCAGGAGTATCCGTACCTGTTGATCATCGTAATGACTGGACAGAGCACGATGTACAACACGGTTGAAGCTATGAAAGCCGGTGCTTTTGATTATGTGGCAAAACCTTTCAATATTGACGAAATTGAAAAACTGGTAAAAAGCGCACTGAGGGTACCGCTTCTCACTTCGGAAAGTAAAGGACTCAAAAAAGTTAAAGTTGCAGACGATTTGCTGACCGGACAAAGCAAAGTCATGCGCGATCTCTATAAGGCAATTGGACGTGTCGCAGCGACAGATTTGACAGTTCTCATCCAAGGTGAAAGTGGGACCGGGAAGGAACTGATTGCACGTTCAATTCACCAGCATTCTTTACGCGCCGATAAGTCTTTTGTCGCAATTAACTGTGCAGCGATTCCATCAGAGCTGATGGAATCCGAATTGTTCGGTCACGAAAAAGGTGCTTTTACGGGTGCAACTGAACGTAAGCGTGGTAAGCTTGAATTCGCCAGTCAGGGTACTTTGTTTCTGGATGAGATCGGTGATATGCCGATGAGGCTGCAGAGCAAGTTACTGAGAGTTCTGCAGGAAAAACAATTTGAAAGACTGGGCGGACACGAACTGATCACAACCGATATGCGTGTGATTGCTGCCACTCACCAGAATCTGGAAAATTTGATTAACAAATCACAGTTCCGCAAAGATCTTTATTACAGGTTGAATGTGTTTCCTGTTGACATTGCACCTTTACGTGAACGTCGGGAAGATATTCCTGTTCTGGTTGAACATTTCTTGCAAAAAGGCAGTAAGGAAATGGCAGTTGGACGTAAAGCTGTTGAGCCTGATGCGTTAAAAGTGCTGGCTCGTTTTGCCTGGCCGGGGAATATTCGTGAGTTGGAAAATACGGTCAAGAGCTTGATGATCACTAATGTCACCGGTACAATTACCCTGGACTCTTTACCAAAAAACCTGTTCAAAAGTCAGTCCTTAGCAGATTCCGAGGAAACTCTTGAAGATCTTGCTGAACGCAAACTGGAGATACTGGTAAGAGATGCGGTTGAATTAGATAAAGATTCCCTAATGGCGGAGGTGTTGCCTCAACTGGAGCGCCCTCTGTTGAGATTGCTGCTGGATAAAACAAAGTGGAATCAGCAAAAAGCCGCGAATATATTAGGTATTAACAGGAATACCTTACGCAAGAAAATAGAAACTCTAGGACTTAAAAATCAAAGAGGCATACAAAAATGAAGTGCGGAATTTCTGCAGCAATGTTTGAGCAGGTTTACGAAGTTATCAGGGAACGCAAACAGAGTTCGCCTGAAAAATCTTATGTTGCTTCTTTGATGACTAAAGGTACTGATGCTATTTTGAAAAAAATCGGTGAAGAATCCGCAGAAGTTATCATCGCAGCAAAAAACAAAAACAGGGATGAGCAAATTCATGAAATCACGGACCTCTGCTTTCATATGCTCGTCCTGATGGTAGATCAGGGTCTGACACCGGAAGATATCTCAAGAGAATTTGAAAAACGTTTTGGTCAATCCGGCTTGGAAGAAAAAGCACAACGCCAATAATTCAACATATAACACACAAAATCAACAATGCCTACCGTAACTAAAACAAAAGTAGCCCCGGTAAAAACGGCTCCGTCAAAGGTTGAGACAATGTTCCAACCGTTTAAAATTAACGGAGTACAGTTCCGGAACCGTATCCTTGCTCCACCAACTGTGGACGATCACGCAGATGTGGACGGCAAGGTAACACCGACACTCATTAAACATTACCGTACCTTAGCCCGTCAGGGAGTCGGCACTATCATTGTCGAATCTGCATATGTGACAAAGCAGGGACGGAGCCATGTAAACCAGTTGGGAATCTCAGAAGAAGAACATCTTGAAGGCCTGGAAAACCTGGCCCGCGGAGTTAAAAAAGAAGGTGCCTCTATCGGAATCCGTATCAGTCATGCGGGAGCACAGACTTCTGAAAGTACCTGCGGTGAACAGCCTGTAGGCCCGTCGGTTTTGAACTTTGGTCGCGATTTTGACGTCAGCCGTGAGTTTGATCAGGGCGATGTTGAAGAGATTATCCTGAATTATGTTCATGCCGCTGAACGTGCGGAGGAAGTTGGGATGGATTTCCTCGAAATAAACGGTACTGAACAACAACTGCTTGATCAATGTTGTTGTGTCAAACTTAACTCCCGTATGGACGAATATGGTTCTGCGAAGATTGAAACACGAATGCGGTTGGCACTGGAAGTTGTTAGAGCCATCAAGAATCGCGAATCGGTCAAAATACCAATTAGTTATTACTTTTCTATTTTTGACAAAATTGAAGACGGATTCAAGCCTAAAGACCTTAAAAGCATGTTAAAACTGCTGGAAGACGCAGGAGTTGATTTTTTCCATCCTCTGGCAGTACATGCGATGAACAAGTGCTTTGAAAACAAAGAACCGCTGTGTAAATGGAGTGCAAAATATACGGACAAACCATTGATAATTAATGGTAACATCAAATCTCCGCAGTTACTAGATGAAGCAGCAACAATGGGATGTGCAGACTGGTTTGCAATGGATCAAAGTATTTTTGACCGCCTGCAGTGGTACCCGTTTCTCAAAAGAAAAATCACTCAATAATACTTTAAAGCAGCCAAAATATGTCCCGATCAATAGTTAACACATCAAAGGCACCCGCGCCGGTAGGACCATACTCACAGGCAGTACGCTGCGGAAACATGCTCTTCGTTTCCGGACAGGTTCCGCTTGATCCAGAGAGTGGAGAACTAGTGCTGAATTCTTTTGCTGAACAATGTCATCGAGTACTTTTGAATCTGAAAATAATCCTGGAAGCAGGAGGTTCTGCTTTGGGAAATGTGCTGAAAGTTACAATTTACATGCAAAATTTAGCACAATTTAATGAGCTAAATGAAATATACTCTGAATATTTCGATGCTTCTAAGCCTGCACGTGCATGTGTAGAAGTCAGTGCTTTACCAAAAGGTGTTGCAGTGGAAATGGATGCAATTGCAGAAATTCCTTCAGGGGACTAATCTTCATCAACATTCAAAATAGTTAAACAAATGCCTGTCTTAAATGTAGCTATTGCCGGATTCGGCACAATTGGCAGTGGTGTCGCTCATGTTTTAGCACAGCACAGTGAACACCCGGATGCAAAACTAAATCTCGCAGGAATTCTGGAACGTGATACTCAGGGAAAATTTGTCCGATCGTGGTTTGAAAATAATCCGGAATTGTTTTACGAAAGCCCGGAAAAACTTCTTGAGGATCCAGAAGTTGATGTGATAGTCGAGACAATCGGCGGTAACGGATTTGCACGTGAACTGATCACCAAAGCTTTGCAAAACGGGAAACATGTGATTACTGCGAATAAAGATTTGATTGCGGTACACGGTGCGGAACTGATAGAGGTCGCGCAGGAAAACGGACGTCACCTGCTCTTCGAGGCTGCTGTAGCAGGTGCGATTCCGGTTTTGCGTTTACTGAAAGATTATTTGCAGGTTCAGGATATTCAGGGAATCCGGGCAATTCTAAATGGTACGACAAACTACATTCTCAGTGAAATGGAAAGCAATGACCTTTCTTTTGAGGAAGCTCTTTCACAGGCACAGGATTTGGGATTCGCTGAACAGGATCCCACCAATGATATTAAAGGGATTGATGCACGTTACAAACTGGTAATTCTGACTTATTTAATCACCGGACAATGGTTTGCACCTGAGCAAATTGCTTTAGAAGGTATTGATCATTTGGAACTGGCGGATTTTGAATATGCTGAACGAATGGGACGGAGGATTAAATTAATCGCAAATTTACGACTTAGTGCTCAAGAAGGGGTACAGGTTTATGTTTTGCCGCTCATGATTGAAAAAAATGACATCCTCGCAAAAATCGCCGGTTCAACAAATGCAGTTACTCTCACAGGAAAATATGCGGAAGACATCACGCTCATCGGTAAAGGTGCCGGCAGCCTGCCGACAGCCTCAGCAATTGTTTCTGACCTGAATAAAGTTCAAAGTCATCCGGAACCATTTCCGCCGCCGGCTGCTTCGAGAAAGTTAGCAATAAAATCGATGGATGAAATAAATTTTCGCCACACTCTACGTTTTGAAGTTCGGGACCATCCTGGAATATTTGGTCACTACGGAAAAATTTTTGAACGGCTTTCTATTAATATTTATGCTCTTGAGCAGTTACCTCAGTATCACCGAATTGGTAAAGAAGGTGAGGAAACCGTGATTTTCACTTTGACTCTCCAGAACTGTAAAGAAGGCCTCGTACAAAAAGCTCTTGAGGAAATCAATCAGGCAGACTACATGTTAAAACCGGTCGTCCTCCTCAGAGAAATTGTCTGAAGTTGATTTTTGGCTAATCGTCAGTATCCAACTGACAAAAAAAATCTCGTCAATAAAATAATGTTCAAATTTATCAACACATACCGGTTGCAGTTACTCATCATTGCCACTTTTATTGGTCTGTTTTTGCTGATGTCTCAAACACATACCAATGAAGGGACATCACGTTTTCAGTCGGTTGCGCAAACTTTAACCTACCCCCTGCAGGCATCTGTACACTCAATTGGGTCCACTTTTAAAAATCTCTGGCATTCTTACATTTCACTGATTGATGTAAACGAAGAAAATAAGTTTCTTCGGCAGCAACTCCTTGATATGGAGGAGAGGATGAATCAACACATTGAGAATTCAGTCCAGTTTCTCCGTTTGAGAAACCAACTGCTCTTTGCCAGAAAAAAAATCAAAGAGAAAATATTTGCGGAAATTATTGGAGAATCTGCGGACAATAACCACGATATTAGTTTGATAAACCGCGGCAGCAATCAACTGGTACAGCGGAACTATGTCGTTCTACGCAAAGAGGGCTTGGTTGGACGTATTCAGTCTGTCTCTCCATTTCAATCTTCAGTACAATTAATAACCGATCACCGCAGTCGTGTTCCCGCCTTGATTCAACGTAACCGGATTCGAGGGCTGATTTATGGAACACACGAAGGTTTGGAAATGAGGCAAATAAATCAGCATGCAAATATTAAAATCGGTGACCGTGTCATTTCCAGTGGACTTGGCGGGCTTTATCCTAAAGGATTGCTTATAGGCTGGGTTAAAGAAATTCAACATCAAAAGCATGAATTGTTTAAAACAGCAATTGTGGACAGTGCAGTAGATTTTAACCAAATTGAAGAAGTGTTTGTCATCGTCCCTTCTAAAACAGATTCTCACTTGTTTATTGATTGATGCGCTTATTTCTACTTTCTTTGGGTTTGATGTTGATTGGTGTCTGGCTGAACATTGTTTTCAACAATTATATTCAAATCGGAGGATTAAAAATTAACTGGATACTGATATTCATGGTGATCCTGGCATTCCGTCATTCAAAACTGGTAATTCGATACGTCGGTATCCTGGCCGGCCTGGTGATGGACGCGCTTTCACATGGAATCATGGGACTTTACGGAACATCATTTTTTCTGACATTATTACTTATAAGTCATCTGAATAAATTATTTTACGCAAATACTTTTTTTGGTGTCAGTCTGGCTGTCCTCATTATGTCGATTTTTGAAGGTTGGATTTCTCTCTCAATTTTAGGTATGTTCGAGCCAGGATTTGAACTATCCAGCCATCTGCTGGCTTTAACTCTTCCACTTGCACTTCTGCAGGGATTAATGACACCTATAATTCTTCAATTTGTAATTTGGAGCGAAAATCTTTTCCTGAGAGATGTTGCGTGAAATCGGATACTCTGGATTTTGAAGAACTTGACCGGATTCGGTTTCGCCTAATAATTTTAGGTGGAGTCGTAATTCTAATTTTTTCTTTGCTCGCGTCCCGTCTCTGGTATCTGCAAATTACAGAAGGTCAAAAATACACAGAATTTTCTCAGGGCAACAGTATCCGTCTTGTTCCGGAACCGGCTTTACGCGGAATTATCTACGACAGAAATGGGGTTATCCTCGCTGAAAACCGACCTGCTTATCAACTGCAGTTGATTAGAGAAGACACTCCGGATTTGGAAAGTACTTTGGGAAAGGTGTCGCAAGCACTCCGTCTCTCTTTTGCAGAACTGAATGAAATAATAAAGGCTAGCCACGATTTGGCTCAGTTTAAACCGATTGTTCTGGTAGATGACCTGGAATACGAAAAAGCCATGTATTTGGAGACATTTCAGGACGATTTCCCAGGTGTATCAATTGTTGTTCAACCACGTAGATTTTATCCGTACAATAACCTGGCTGCGCATCTGATTGGTTATGTAGGAATTGTTCAAGAAGACTGGAAAGAACTGCCTGAAGAGAAGCGCAGTTCCAGTCAGATCGTAGGTCACTCCGGGATTGAACTTCTGGAAAATGATCACATGATCGGACTCGATGGCGGGAGACAGGCAGAAGTTGATCATATGGGAAGGGAGATACAGGTCTTAGGAAAACCTGTCGCATCTGTTCCTGGGGAAGATATCCATTTAAACCTTGATATACGCCTCCAAAAAGTTGCAACAGAAGCCATGAAGGGTGAAAGCGGCGCGGTGATAGTAATGAGACCCAAGACCGGAGAGATACTGGCTCTGGCTAGTTTCCCGGACTTTGACCCTAACTTATTTTCAGGTGGAATTGATCAGAAAAACTGGAGCAGCCTCTTAGCTAATCCGGAAGACCCTATGGGTAACAAAGCTATACAGGGCTTATATGCTCCCGGTTCAATTTTTAAAATAGTCACAGCATACGCAGGACTTGATCAAGGAGTTATAACTCCACAAACGGAACATGTTTGCAAAGCTGAATTTTTTGTTCAAGGGAGAGACGAACCTTTTAAATGCTGGAAAGAAGGCGGTCATGGAAAAGTTAATCTGTTAAAGGCTATTATGGGCTCATGCAATATCTACTTCTACAATACCGGTATGGGTGCGGGAGTGGATGAGATCCATAAATATGCCAACCTATTTAGGCTTGGGAAAATAACCGACATGGGCCTCCAGAATGAAAAAGCAGGATTGATTCCTAGTAGTAAATGGAAAATAGCCAACCTCAAAGAACAATGGTACGAGGGTGAAACACCGGTCGCAGCTATCGGTCAGGGCTATATTACCACAACCCCTATGCAGGTAATAAATATGATAAACATCCTTGCAAATGATGGTTTGTGGATGCCTCCCAGTCTTTTTAAAGAACAGGAAGGTATTAGGCCTCAGCAAATTCCTTTAAAAGAAGAATATTTAAACTTAATCCGAGAGGGCATGGTTGCCGTAGTTAACTCTGAAGGCGGTACCGCCAAAAAAGTTAAATTTGAAGAATTTACTATTGCCGGAAAAACGGCGACTTCACAAGTCATCAGCCATAAGACACTAGAAACGATGGATAATGAAACAAAGGCCAACAAAATTTTTCAGAATCACGCTTGGTTTGTGGCTTTTGGGCCTGCGGAAGATCCGGAAATTTCCGTTTTAGCACTTGTCGAACACGGCGGTGGTGGATCAAAAGCAGCTGCGCCAGTCGTGCGTAAAATACTGAGTTACTACATCGATAATATTTACAACCCCAATATTGATCAAACTCAGCAAAATAACGTTGAATCAACAAACCTAAAATTCAGTGAACGCCTTAGAACGGCTTTCAATTAAAATATGCAATTCCGGCAGGTACCTAAAAAAAACTAAAGGTGCCTCATACTTTGAAAATTAACTGTTTTAAACTCCCTGAAAATGTCTAGTTTTTTACAACATAAACCGTTTTGTCTGGCTTCTTCTTCACCACGACGCCAGATGTTACTGAAAAAGTACGGTCTAAAATTTGAGTGCCACTCTCCAACAATTGATGAAACTCCACATGAAAATGAAGCCGCAAAAAACTTTGTTAAACGAATGTCCAGTGAAAAAGCAAGTAAGGTGCAGAGGTCATTTCCTAAACTGCCTCATGATGTGATCATCCTCGCTGGGGATACAATTGTGTTTTTTGAAGATAACATCCTCGGGAAACCGGAAAATGGAGAAGAAGCATACTCCATGCTTGAACAATTGAGCGGACAGACTCACCAGGTTTTTTCTGGTTTTTCGATTTTGAATAATGATTCCGCAGAAGAAATTACCGAAGTTATTTGTACAGAAGTACGTTTTCAAAAACTTAATAATGAAATGCTTGAATGGTACGTCAATTCCGGAGAAGCTTTTGGCAAAGCAGGTGCTTATTCAATTCAGGGTTTAGGAGCAATTTTGGTAGAATCAATCAGTGGATCCTACAACAATGTGGTTGGATTTCCGATAGAACGCATCATTCCTCACTTAACAGCAAATGCCTGGATCTCCTTTGCAGAAAAAGAAAAATTGGAGGTCTCCGCATGAAACAGTTTTTAATCACATTCGTTTTAGCATTCATTATCCCGGCAACATTATCAGCGTTTGAACTGGAAAACCGTATCCCTGCTTCAGTCTGGGAACTGGAAATGCGTTTTCAGTATACTCCGACTTACAACCGTGCATTTAACGGTTACGGTCAGGAAGCGCCTTTACAGCAGCTCATGCTCTGGGATCGGGAATGGCGCGATTCTGTTGAAGGTGAACTGCAGCGGCAGGAGCAGCGCTTAGAATTTAGCATGGCATATGGTTTGACGGAAATCTGGATGATAGAGGCAACTGTTCCTCTGGTACAAAGAAAGCAAACCTCTACGCTAAATTTTACATCCGCGACATCAGGCCAGCAGATAGTGCTCGACAGTTTAGCTTCCGAAACTCAAAGCGGACTTGGGGACATCAGTGTTCAAATCGCGAAAGACCTGAGTGCGACAACCACGTGGTATAACCGTGGCGGATTTACGTTTCGTCTGCCCACAGGTAGTTCAGGGACACCACGTGGAATTGCCCCAAATGCAATCGGTGAAGGACACAGTTCCGTTGGCGCTTTTTTCCACTTTAACTGGTTTCCGCTGACACACGGGGTCAGAAATGGAATACGTTTAGCCGCTTCAAATGAGCTGGTTGGCAAACGTGAAACACTGGAAGGAGAAGAAGTTTATTACTCTGCAGGTCACCGCGCAGACATATTTTACAACTGGAGCATTGAGCGTCAAAATATTTTTGCCGGAACAGAATTCCACTATTTTCAACAGTCTGAAAGCAAACTGCCTCTTGGAAAATCAAATGCCACTTTTCTGAAAGAAATCAGTTTTGAGTTCGGCTATGGTAACCTGAGTGAACTTGAGCAAAAATCTTTGCCCATTCCATGGCAAGTTCGTTTGGGTTATACACGCCCTATTGCAGGTCAAAATACACCTGTTGCTAACCGCTTAGAATTGAGCTCCACTTTTTATTTCTGAACCGTCTAAATAGCTTTATTTCAAACTACTCTTCTCATATTTAGCTTAAGTCATAACGTGAATTTAGCAGAATTGAATCAAGGCGATAGTGAACAGGCCCGTATTGAACTGCTTAAATGTTGCGGTTCCAGTAAATGGGTCAATAACATTTTAGCAGTGCGCCCGTTCTCCTCAAAAGCCCAGTTGTATGTGCAGGCAGAGAAAATATGGCTGGAATTAGGAAAAGATGATTATTTGGAGGCATTTGCGGCTCATCCGAAAATAGGCGAAAGTAAAGCTCCGGTAAAAGCAAAAAACACGGAAAACTGGACACGTAAAGAGCAGGCTGGAATGCTGAACGCTGCTGATCCGCTCAAACTTGAACTGGAAAAGCTAAATCGTAAATATGAGAAAAAATTCGGTTATATTTTTATCATCTGTGCAACAGGGAAAAGTGGTAGGGAAATGCTGGATTTGCTGCAACAACGGCTGGAAAATATTCCGCTGATCGAACTAAGAATTGCAGCCTCTGAACAAAATAAAATTACAAATTTGCGGTTGAAAAAAATGCTGGCTGACGCGTAATTTGCTATGGCGAGAAGTTGAACTTTACCGACTTCATTTAACTTCCACGGTAAGTGCTGTAACCAAATGGACTCAGCAATAAAGGAATGTGATAATGCTGTTCCGGATGACTCAGCAAAAAACGAATTTCAATTTCCGGATAAAAAAACGAAATCCCTTGCTTTTCAAAATAAGGAGCAGTCACAAAAATCATTTGATAAACTCCGCAATCCAACACATCTTCTTCCGCAAGCAAATTCACAATTCTGCCGTCATTATCTGTCGTTCCAGACGATATCTCCCTCCAGCTTCCGTCACTTTTCTGTTGTTCTAAACGTACCAGAATATTCACTCCAGGACATCCTTGAGAAGTATCCAGTACATGGGTGGTGATCGGACTCATTGCTAACTCCTTTAAATTCTTTTTGATAAATGTTTGCCAAGTGCCCTACTCACCACAGAGGACACAGATGGATGTTTTTACTTTTTTCCTCAGTGTCTCTGTGGTAAATAATTATGTTTTACGATTTGGCTCACAGTTTATAATTCACTCAATTGATGCCCCTTCCTCAATCCATCGACCAAGTATAATGCGTTCTTCAGGAGTAATTCCGGTTTTATTGCCGAGAGGCATGGCCATCGTAGTCACTGTCTGAGTTTTAATGAGAGAGGCCAAAGCCTTAATCTGTTTGTCATTGTCAAACACGATGCCCTTGGGTGCGGTTTTGAAAACCTCATCGGTGGGTGTAGAGGAATGGCAACTTGAACAACGCTGATCCACAATAGTACGTACAAGTGCAAATGGAATATGCTCTGTTCCAAATGAAGCAGATCCTGGAGCATTGGAAATAGAATCCGCCGGTTTTGTCAAAAAGATAAGCAAAAATATAGCAGACACAGCAACTGGCAAAATCCAAATGCTCAAATGACCTTTATTTTTTAGATTGAAAAAATGTCTGACGGTTGCACCAATCAAGATAATCGCAATCAAAATCAACCAATTCATTTGATGAGCAAACGTGTTTGGGAAATGGTTACTGATCATAATAAACACAACCGGCAGGGTCAGGTAATTATTATGAAGAGAGCGCTGCTTCGCTTTTATCCCTAGGGATGCTTCGGGTGTTTCACCAGCCTTAACTGCTTCTACCAGTTTCGTTTGAGAAGGGATAATTCGCCGCCAGACATTTCCCACCATCAAGGTCCCCATCACTGCACCTACATGGATGTAAGCAGCACGAGAGCCAAACCATTGATGAAACCACCAGATGACTCCGAACAAAAGTACAAAGGAAACTATGACAGGCAACCAGCCTTTTTCTCCCAGCTTTGAAACCCAGAGGTAATCGTAAACCAGCCACGCGACAAGAATTGTACCCAAACTTATGCTGACAGCCATCCCATAACTTAAATCCGCGATTTGTGAATCAATCAAATAAACTCCCGAGCCCGTGTAATAGACAATTCCGAGTAGAAAAATCCCGCTGATCCAGGTGGAGTAGGCCTCCCATTTAAACCAATGTAGAACTCTCGGCATTTTGGACGGTGAAATCATAGTTTTTTCCAGTTGATAAAATCCGCCGCTGTGTACCATCCATAATTCACCTTCAACTTGCGTCTCAGGATTTTCAGGTGGAGTGATTTGACTGTCCAGCCAATTGAAGAAAAATGAGGCACCAATCCAGGCTATTCCTGTGATCACATGAATCCAGCGGACAACCAGATTTAACCATTCAATAATGTATGATTCCATAGAATCAATGAGAGTCTAGATTTTTAGTTATAATTTTCTTAAAATAAAGGTTAGTATTATTTGTAAAATATAGATACTTTTTTTTAGAAAACTCATGGAATATTATCCCCGGGACATACTTGGTTACGGCCAAAATCCACCCCATCCGCAGTGGCCAAATAATTCCCGGATTGCCGTACAATTTGTGATAAATTACGAAGAAGGCGCTGAGAATTGTATCCTCCATGGAGATCCCGCGTCAGAAACATTCCTTTCGGAAATTATAGGTGCACCTCCCTTCACAGATGCACGGCACATGAGCATGGAATCAATCTACGAATATGGAAGCAGGGCTGGGTTTTGGCGACTCCACCGTCTTTTTACCAGCAAGAACATTCCTGTGACAATTTTCGGTGTAGCTATGGCTTTGGAACGTAATCCGGAGGCTGTTGAGGCCATGTTGAAAGCGGGTTGGGAAATTGCTTCTCATGGATATCGCTGGATTGATTACAAAAATATACCGGAAGACATCGAACGCGAACACATGGCAAAAGCTATTGATATCCATACCCGTGTTACGGGGAGCAGACCTTTGGGTTGGTACACCGGGCGCACCAGTTCTAACACTCAGCGTCTGGTACAGGAAGCCGGAGGTTTTTTATACGATGCAGATTCATACGCAGACGATTTACCATACTGGGTCGAAACCCCCGCAGGAGATCCTCATTTGGTGGTTCCTTACACTCTAGACACTAACGATATGCGCTTTGCCAGCCCACAGGGTTTTAATTCGGGAGAACAGTTTTTTGCATATCTTCGAGATGCCTTTGATGTGCTATATGCCGAGGGTGAATCCTCCCCTAAAATGTTAAGTATCGGATTGCACTGCCGACTGATCGGTCGGCCCGGCCGCATCGCCTCTTTGGAAAAATTTATTGATTATGTAAACAACCATGCCGATGTCTGGCTGTGCCGCCGAATCGACATTGCACACCACTGGTACAAACACCATCAACCTGTAAATTAACAAACAAGATTTTAGGAGACACTTTGGAATCACCACACGACAACCGTTTCTCTAGTCAGTATTTGAACCTTGCTGAAGAAAGACTCGGCTCTGTAGTTTTAGCAACAACAGATGATTTTTTTGCCGAAAAAGAAAATATAATCAAACCAGGACGAGGTATTTTTATCCCGGATAAATTCACTGATGACGGAAAATGGATGGACGGCTGGGAATCACGGCGCAAACGGATCCCCGGACATGACTGGTGTAGCATTCGTTTGGGAGCACCGGGAAAAATAAGAGCGCTCGATATTGACACCAATCATTTTACCGGAAACTTCGCGCCGTTCGCTTCACTGGAAGCCTGCGAAATTACAGGCGATCCGGATGATTCTACCGAATGGACGGAGTTGCTCGCTAAATCTCCGCTCACAGGAACTTCACAAAACTTCTTTGATGTTAGCAGTGATCAACGCTGGACTCATGTGCGCCTACACATTTATCCTGACGGCGGAGTGGCGCGCTTGAAGGTTTATGGAGAACCGCACATGGATTGGTCAACGATTGGTGCGCATCAAATAATTGATCTTTCTGCATCATGGCACGGTGGTTTGGCTCTGGCCTGCAACGATCAACATTTCGGAGATATGGGAAACCTGATTGCTCCCGGTCGTGGAAAAAATATGGGTGACGGCTGGGAAACAAGGCGGCGGCGTACTCCCGGAAACGACTGGGTTATTTTACGCCTCGCACGCAAAGGAGAGGTCCGGAAAATCGAAGTTGATACAAATTTCTTCAAAGGAAATTATCCGGATCGTTGTTCAGTCGATGCTGTATTTTTACCAGTAGATTTACCATCTAATTTACCAGCAGATAATTCACCGGAAAGTTGGGGAACTGCTAATATAGAATGGCAGACTTTGCTTCCGGAACAAAAACTTCAAGCGGATCACCAACATTTTTTTGAAGCGGAACTTCAAACTATAGGTGCAGTCAATCATCTGCGTCTTAATATTTTTCCGGATGGCGGAGTGAGTCGCTTTCGTGTTTCCGGCGTTAAAGCGGATTAAAATTACTGGTAAAAATCATTTCAAATACCACATTCAATGAAAACTATTTTAAGCGACGAAAAGACTTCAGGAATCCTCAAGCAACTTGCCGGAGCAAATTATTCTTTTGAAGCAGATTATCCCGGAAAATCCCTGCGGCGTCAACCCGTTCAGACATTCTACGAAGGGGCACACTTATTTAAAGCTGATTCTGTTAAAAACTTTGGCCTGCTCGCAAACAAAAGTTTGGCTGATTTTGCTCCAAATTTTGTAAGCTTCGCGAAGTCGCTTGGTTTGAAGGGCGTGGACAGTTTGCCAGATAACAAAGCTGAAATAGACGCATTGCTTACAGAAATACAAAATAACGGCATCGATCCGAAAAACAGCTCAGTTTGGCTGGCATGGCGAGTTTACACACAAGTTAAGAAAAAATTGAAGCGTGAAGCGGTTGAAGATTTGAGGCTGGATTACGAAGACGGATTCGGCATACATCCGGATGAGAAAGAAGACGCAGTAGCCGTTCAGGGTGCAAAAGAAATTGCTGACGGAATGAAGCAGAGTATTTTACCGCCGTTCATCGGTATTCGGCTTAAACCGTTTAATACTGAATTTGTGGAACGTTCGGTGAGAACGCTGAATATTTTTATCAGTACTTTGCTCGAAGAAACAGACGGAGTACTTCCTGAAAATTTTGTGGTTACTTTACCGAAAGTCGAGATTCCGGAACAAGCCGCTGCTCTGGTCAAGGTGTTTGAAGTTCTGGAAGAAAATTCCGTGCTGAATTCAGGTGAATTAAAAATGGAAATCATGATTGAAACCACCCAATCAGTTTTTAACACCGACGGTGAAGTGACTGCCAGAAAAATCGCGAATGCCGCTGGGAACCGTTGCCTTGGTGCACATTTTGGAACCTATGACTACACTGCATCCTGTGATTTGATTGCGGCTTACCAAACGATGGACAACGAAGTTTGCAACTTTGCAAGGCAGGTGATGAAAGTTGCTTTTGGCGGTTCCGGAATTTTTCTGTCCGACGGTGCAACCAACATCATTCCGCTTGCTCCGCATCAGGGAGAAAATCTTTCTGCTTTGCAATATAGTGAAAATTTGGAAAGCGTTCACCGCTCCTGGAAACTGTCTTACGGGCATATCCGACATTCGCTGGCCAACGCTTTTTACCAGGGTTGGGATTTGCATCCTGCACAATTACCTGTACGATACGCAGCAAATGCAGCATTTTTTCTGGAACAACTACAGGTGTCTACCGGACGTCTCCGCAATTTGGTGGAACAGGCTGCTGATGCGGCTGTTAGCGCTGATGTTTTTGATGACGCGGCTACAGGACAAGGATTGTTGAATTATTTTTTCCGTGCATTAAACAGCGGTGCGATTGATCCGGAAGATGTGGAAAAATCAGGCGTAACCGTAGATGAAATACAGGCCGGTTCTTTCAGGAAGATCGTGGAAGCACGAAGGTAGGGGCAAACTGTTGCCTGCCCCGCTTCGTTTTTAAGAATCAATTATGAATCTGTTTTCGGCAAAACAAGATTCAAGATCAAGGCTGACAAACCACCAGAGGTGATGGCTGAGCCAAATATTTGCTGAATTGCTTTTGGAGTTTGGCTGAGAACTTCCGGTACAAAAGCAAGCCCAAGCCCAATTCCCAGAGAGACCGCGATGATCAAAATTTCACGTCGTCCCAAACGTCCCATCGAAGCAATTATATTTACACCTGCCGCAGCAACTGTTCCAAACATTACTATCGTGGCTCCACCTAAAACAGGATTAGGTAGTGAGCGGAAAAATCCGCCAATTGCTGGAAACAACCCCAGTATCACCAGAAAAACAGCAAGGTACATCGCCACAAAACGACTCGCAACCCCGGTCATCTGAATCACACCATTGTTTTGGCTGAAGGTCGTGTTTGGAAAAGTGTTGAAAATCGCCGCTATTGCTGAGTTGACTCCATCTCCCAAAACGCCACCTTTAATACGCTCCATATAGGTCTCCCCCTCAACGGGTTCACCGGAAAGCATCGAAGTAGCAGTTAAATCGCCTGTTGACTCAATTGTCGTGATGACATAAATGAAAGCCACCCCGATGAAAGCAGTCCAATTGAAATCGAAACCATAATTAAATGGAATGGGAATGCTGATCATTTCAACCCCGGACATATGTCCAAAATTTACTTTGCCCATGGTAAGTGCAACCAGGTAGCCGACCAGAATTCCTCCAACAATCGATCCCATCCGAATCATTGGATTTTTACTTCGGTTGAGAATCAAAACTACCAGTAATACAAGTACGCCCAATCCCAGATTTTCAACTGTACCAAAAAATTGAGGTTTGTTATCCAATAACCATTTCCCGCCTGCCATGTCAGTAATACCAACTTTGACCAGACTGAGTCCGATTAACATCACCACTGTACCTGTTACAACAGGTGTGATAATCCCTTTCAGCACATGCAGGAAGCGGCTTAGCACGATTTCAATAAAAGCACCCACAAAACATATTCCGAAAATGGTTGCCAGTATTTCATCCGGGCCGCCACCCTGGCCTTTTACAATAAAACCCGCGGTGAGAATTGCGCCTAAAAACGCAAAACTGGTGCCCTGTACACTCAGCATACCGGAGCCGATTGGACCAATTCGTTTGGCCTGGATAAAGGTTGCCACACCGGAAACAATCAGCGACATACTGATCAAATACGGGATTCGCTCACCCAATCCCAAAACTCCCCCGATTATGAGAGTCGGCGTAATGATACCTACAATGATTGCGAGCAAATGCTGCATCGCCGCATAAGCCGATTCCATGGGTGACGGCTTGTCTTCAAGTCCATACACCAGTTCCAGCTTATCATTTCCTTGTTCCATAACTTCTCCTTTGTTGGTTAAGAAAAAATGGCAATTCGAGCAAAACCCGAAACGCCTGGACAAAAGTTTAGCATATCACAAAATAGCTTTGCGAAACAACTAAAACTAAAGCAAATAATGACAAATACCGAAATAGTACTTAGCGAATATTCAGTTAACAGGCTCTAAATCCGGATTCTCCCCACGGTTACGTCCAACCTTTGACATTGCTCTCCAGACACCGTCTATTTTTACTTGAGCAATATCAGCTGTATAATCAGTAACACATGGGCCGTCATTAGCAAAGAGAGACGAGCCAACCGCATATATGTCCACCGGAACATCCAGTTTCTCAAAACGTGAAATTTTTGACGTGTTAAATCCGCCGGACACAACAATCTTGACGCTAGAACACCATTCGCGCGCGCGCTTAGTCCATTCCCCTGGCAAATCCCATTTTTCCCAGGCGGAATCTACTGCATTCCGGACGATAAAAACCAAGCGCGGATTGACGCCCATATCAAGTTCGGCCTGCCCCAACGGTGTTACCGAAACATCCCGAATTGAAGAACTGGTGTCTAGCCGGACTCCAAAAAGTTGGTAGCGCTGCGCCTCAACTTCATTTCCTGCATCCATCAACTCACGGTAACGCATAAACATGCGCTGCATCACAAGCAGAGAATCTTTAACTGAATCATTATTGAAATCAACCAGGGCAATTCGGGGAATTTCAGGCGCACAGGCAGTGGCGAATGCCATCATCGTTTCAGCGGTATCACCAAAAAAACAGGCAATTGAAGCATGTGCTACCGTTCCTCCTCCGGCACCGCCCCACCAGTCACCCTGAGCATCCGTTGAGATGTAAGGCCCGACACGAAGTTGATGATCATGATTGAAGCGCTGCACTGCCACATTATATGCGTAACCGTCCGCGGCCTGAACTTCGTGCAAATCAAAACGTGCGGGAAAGAATAAAACGGGTTTCCCTCGTGCTGACATTAAGGTTTCATAAACATTAGTAGCAACACGGCTTGAACGGGTGAGAAGTCCCAGTGTCGGTGTTTCCAAAAGTGCAAAGTCACGGTAACGTCCGCGAACCCGAATCACGGGTTGAATAGTTTTAGGGTCACCACTGTAAGTCACAGTTGCTCCGTCATGCACAGCCTCAACTTCCAGGCGATTCCACGTATTGACGAATTTGCCATTTCCGTTAAAATATCCACTGCAATGCCTTAGCATCGTCAAGGCTTTGTCCACTCCGGCAATCACCACTTTCCCAGTACGGCGGGTAAACCACTGCATTTCCACTTCCAGATTTCCAACTTCTGTATTTGACAGATCAACCTCTGCCAAACGTAAAGCTTCTCCCTTGAATAAATATCCCTGCTCCGCTAAAGTACTGAGCATCACACCGATATTTTCAAAGTATTTATCGGAATACCATCCACGGCGCATCCGTTTGAAGTCAATTTTAAAGACGTCATTTGTCAGACGTTCATGGTTAAAAATTGTCATAAAATATTTTATAAAGTGTTGTTTACTGAAGCTCAATAAATCTGTAAATAGTCGTAAGACCCACCATTTGTCATTTTGACCGTAAGGAGGAATCTTACATATTAGCGCAGTAGCTAGAAAAATCCTCGTTCCGTAAGAAATGATCCGGTTTCAGGAAGTAACTATCCAGCCTCAACAGGAGACCACATTTCCCAACGCTCGAGAAATTCCAGCAAATGTTCTTTGCCCGGAAGAGTACCTTCTGTACTTAGCAAATTCCGGACACGTGCCTGTTCTTCCGCATATTGCCGCTGATCAAAAAAACCGCCAAAAAATGCCATCCGCAGCCAGATCAAATAGGTAGTCAAGGCATCACATTCGTTGTAGGCGACAATTTCCGCCAGGCGACCCTCCAACCACATTGGCGCTACCTCCTCTCCGCTTACCCCCATTTTCCCGGGAATTCCGCAAACTGTAGCGGTTTCATTCAGTGAAGGATTTGACTTTCCGTAGGAACCTAGAATTTCGATCAAATCAACATGTCCTTCATTGTTTCGTGAGACAAAATAATCATAGCCATCCCAGGGTTTATCGGGTCTTTTTGCGTATTTTGCGGCTTGCACACCTTTTGCGACAGCGCGCTGCACGAGAATTTTCAGGTCAGCTTTTGCTGAATTGAAGCCAACCAGTTGAGGTTTTATCTCACCAACCGCTTTGAGGAAACGTGACAATATTTCGGCCTCAGCAACCTGTTTTGGGTCAGCGGAATCATGAGGCAGTGCCGTCAAGGATAAAGCCACTTCACCGTTTTCCTTTACTGAGCGAACAACCGCGGCAATCGAGACTACCCGGCAAATGGTTGTTTTGAGGTAAGGCATCGGATTCTCTTCATCCGCTCCGCCTTCTTCCCACATTTTCTGAATCACCTCTGCATCAGATGTCTCTTCCGCTAGTTGAAAAAGCCTGCGTCCCGCTTCCGGATCCGGCACCCATTCCGCGTCAAAGGCCCAGACATCTTTGTTGACTGTTTTGAACATAATTCTTCCCCTTTGATAAAGTGAAATGCCTTTCAAAGTCTAACGATTTACACAGGTATTCACAATCTAAACTATGATAGTGCAGGGGTTGATGTCAAGAAGGTAAGGAGAATATATTTTATCGGAGAAATTGACTGAAGTGTTGATGTTTTGGATGAAAATGGTAACTACTGTAATCTGGTTGATTGTCGTGAATAAAAAAAGGGTGACCCCCCTTTTTACTACGCTTGCTTGTCATAAATCGTGCAATTGTTTATACTGAAAATGATTCACAAATTTTTTCTGCATACTAAGTTCATAGACGCAAAATCCAAACTACATGAATCTCAGCATAACTATCATCGGTCACAATGAAATTGAACATTTACGTGAATTACTACCTCAACTGAAATGGGCAGATGAAATTGTGTATGTGGACTGCGAAAGTCATGATGGTTCTCTGGAAGTCGTGCGTGAGGCCGGATGTCGTGTATATTCACGACCGAACAATACCAACCTGAACGTCAACAAAAGTTACGCGATGGAGCAGGCAAATGGGGATTGGGTTTTTTATGTGGATCCGGATGAACGGATTCCGGAAATTTTGGTATCTGAAATCGAAAACGTAATTCAAGATACAACAAATTCAGCTTTCAAACTGAACCGCCGTAATCATTATTTTGGAAACTGGCTGCGTCACGGCAGTCAATATCCGGACACGCAGTTACGTTTATTCCGGAAAGATTCTGCGCATTTTCCGAATCGGCATGTGCATGAAAAATTGGTGGTTGAAGGCAGCATCGGCAAATTAAACAATGATATGCTGCACTTTCCTTACCTGAACATCAGCCAGTTTTTAAGCAAGTTTGATTTCTATACCAGAGTAGAGGCGGGTTATCTTAGGGATTCCGGAGTGCGGATAACAGCCGGGAATTCTCTGCGCTTTTTAGTGCTCAAACCGTTTAGCCGTTTTTTCCGACGCTATTTTCTCAAAGGTGGGTTCCGAGACGGCTTCCCCGGTTTGTTCTGTGCAATTTTTGACGCGCTAAATTTTGTAGTACGTTATTTTAAACTTTGGGAATTGACACAGAATCCGGGGGCAAAGAGCAAATCCTGAATTCCGTATGTTGTAACGAATCTGTTTTCAGGAGGGCTCTCCTTTCCGGAGGAAGTTGATCATCCAGTTTGTGATCACCTGTGGTTGGATGGACTGATCTAGTGATTTTACTCCTACCGCAAAAATTTCCGGACCCAGAATTTGTTCGCGTAAAACCATCAATACTTTTGAATATGCTTTTTCGAATTCCGGATGTGCCTGAAAAGTCAGGATATGATCATCAATCCTGAAAGCGGCATTTGGGCAAAATTCACTTTCCGCAATCAGCTCCGCGCCTAACGGAAGTTGTGTGACTTGATCCTGATGAACAGCCAACAGTGAAAAGTTCTCCAAATCAGGCTTGAGCCAGGATTTTGTTTTAGTTTTCCGGTATGACTGTACACCTACTCCCCAACCCTGAGTTGCTTTTTCGGTTTTTCCGCCGAGTGCCCTGGCGATCAT
>Ga0208764_10000127_pt1 | contig 41424 bp, 43 predicted proteins | sample ETNtaG_18_FD_185762 | JGI IMG/M metagenome (GOLD analysis project Ga0208764, IMG submission 185762) | Marine microbial and viral communities from oxygen minimum zone, Eastern Pacific Ocean - ETNP201302SV91 (SPAdes) (version 2) | ecosystem: Environmental > Aquatic > Marine > Oceanic ... | reverse complement strand
AAGCTCGAAGTCATCCGAAAGACGAGGCATCTCAGGGGACTCGTAGAAGACGAGTTTGATAGACAGCGGGTGTAAGCACCGAGGTTCGCCGAGGTGTTCAGCCCAGCTGCACTAACCCCCCGAGCATCTAAATTTCGAGGTACACATTAGTGTGAGTCTCTGTCCAAAAGAGCATATCAATTCGCATTCGAAGGAAGAGTTGTGCACGGCCATAGCGGAGGGGTCCTACCCGGTCCCATATCGAACCCGGAAGTCAAGCCCTCCTGCGTCGATTCCGGTACTGTGGTGCGCAAGCCCACGGGAAAGGTCGTCGCTGTGCCACTCTCCTTCACCTCCCCGCAACACAAATTAACCAGCAGACGTTAGTCAATGAAGGGTAGAACATGCCAATTTCCACGGGAGACATTCTAGGCCACTCTCAAGTGGGGGTATATCTCAGTGTGATAGGCGACGTTTTGTTCATCCCAAGTACTCTCGAACAAGAAATTGCCGAGGAGCTAGAATCCTCTTTTGACATGGAAGCACATCGTCTTTCGATCGGAGGTTCAGCATTGCTGGGAAGCCTAGTAAGAGGAAATAGGAAGGGCATAGCCGTTGCTGACATAGCAACCCAGGATGACTTGGACGATCTTTCCAGTTTTGGAGATGTAGTAATTATGGAGAGTGGAGTCAATGCCGCGGGGAACCTCATTGAGTGCAATGATAACGGAGCCGTCGTAAGCCCAACAATTCCAGAAGTAGGCGCAGAGATGATTTCTGATGTATTAGGGGTCAAGGCAATTCGCTCACAGATTGCTGGTCATGGGACCGTTGGAAGCATGATAGTGGCCAATAACAAGGGCGTTCTGGCTCATCCAGACGTTAAGACATCCGAGGTGGAGGCAATCGAGTCTGCATTGGGCGTCCCCGTGATGGTCGGGACGGTGACGTTCGGATCTCCATTCGTAGGTGCTGGTTGCTGTGCTAGCGACTCGCATGCACTCGTTGGTTCAGGATCTACAGGTCCTGAGCTGAATAGAATCGAAGATGCACTCGGCCTCATTTAGACTTGAAAACCGAGAATTCGACGTTGTTTTTGTCAATGCTGGAAATTACCGCGGGCATTGGATATTTCAGACCCGTTGCAGTATTGAAGAGGACCACAGATTCGTCACTTGAGACCAAACCAGACTCCAAAGAGTTCCGATATGCCGCAACTGTTGCAGCACCCTCTGGGCACAGGAGCAAACCTTCTCTCAGTCCTATCTGATGCTGGATATCCAGAGTTTGCTCATCGGTTACCGATATTGCGAAACCCCCGGATGATCTTACCGCATCTAAAATCATGAAGTCTCCAAGGGCCGAAGGAACCCTGATTCCCGAAGATATGGTCTCAGCATTCTCCCAATATTCTGCAAATTCATGCCCCTCTTCCCACGCTCTGACAATAGGTGCACAACCCGTAGATTGAACCGACACCATCCTGGGCATTTTATCTTCAATCCACCCAAGCTCAATTAATTCCTTGAAACCCTTCCACATTCCAATGATTCCAGTTCCACCCCCTGTCGGATAGAATATGACATCCGGGAGACTCCAACCCATCTGTTCAGCTAGCTCCAAACCCATGGTTTTCTTACCTTCAATCCTATATGGCTCCTTTAGAGTTGAAACTGCAAACCAGTCCATTTCCCCGGAACCTTCGGCAATTATTTTCCCGCATTCCCCTATCAAGCCATTAACAAGGTGCGTGCTAGCACCCTGCATCTGAGTTTCTCTGACGTTTATTTCCGGCGTGTTGTCTGGGCAAAGAACAGTGCACTCAATCCCTGCCCTAGTCGCATAAGCGGCTAAGGCCGAACCAGCATTTCCATTAGTGGGGATGGCTAGATGCCTCACCCCCAATTCTTTAGCCATAGAAACTGCCATCCCCAGCCCCCTGGCTTTGAAAGAACCAGTTGGCAACCTCGACTCATCCTTTACAAAAACGGATTTGGAATCAACTCCTAATACGGATGCTGAGTTTTCAAGTGAAATCATCGGAGTAACAACTTCACCTAGGGATACCCTATTTTGCTTCGAAGCTACGGGAAGAAGAGGAGCGTATCTCCAGAATCCCGGTTCCTTCGAGTCCTCGATAGAGCTACGTGAAACCTCGGCGGCTACTCTTTCTAGATCGTATTTTACAATTATCGGCTTTCCCATTTCGGAAATAGTATGGACCGTGCCAGGCTCGTACCTCTTTCCCGAGTATGCGCATTCTAGATGACTAACGTAGCTGTTCATGCACTCGAATAATGCAGATATCCAATCAACATAGCGCTCTAAACTGCAGTTGGGGCAACATGGTCATCGTTTTTGGCTCCAGAACTTCTAACTCTGGACCAAACTTCCACCATTAAACGATCATGACATTTTTTGCAGTAGTTGAATCTCTCGTATGCTTCCCTGAAAGAGTAGGCCTTATTGCCGCTTGAAACCAGAAATCCCTTGGGAGAGAGTCTGCTAACAATGGCAGACCTGCTATCACAGTCTTCGAAATCACATTCGGGCATCACTCGTCACCTTCTGCTGAACTTGTAATTTCCATTAGGGGCATATTCGCCTCCACCCTCTCTCCCGGCTTGCACATGATCTTCCTTACATGCCCGCCTATGCCTGCCTTAATCTCATTTTGCATCTTCATTGCCTCAAGTACGATCACTACGCTGCCTTCCTCAACATCATCCCCCTCAGCAGTCATAATTGCTACTATCTTTCCAGGAATGGCAGAAGAAACAATTCCTGAGCCCGATGCACCACCGCTCTTTGCCGCCCGCCTCTTTCTTTGCGCCCGCCTCTCGATGCCTTCGATCTCAACCGTGTAGGTCCTCCCATCGATTGAAACCTCCCAGTTTCCGTCTCCGGGACTAATTTCTACTTCGTACTCCTCTCCGTCAACAGTGACCTTCCTCTTCTCAGACATTCTCTCACCTCTTGGCACTCCTAGTCGTTCTTGACTTCAGCAAGGGAGTCTTCCCAATTGCCATCCTTCTATGTGATATGGACCAATTACTGCCCCCATCTCGACCTAAAGATGGCTGTATTGATTCGCCAGACTCATTTTCTAGCATCACTAACGAGATTACGGCAGCAATAATCCTCAATTCTTTATCTTCTTTGACCATATTTCTCACAACGGAATATTTCCATGCTTCTTCTCAGGCCGAGGCTCTTCCTTTTCCAGGATTGCACCCAATGCTTTCACAAGAACCACCCTAGTTTCTGAAGGCATCACTACATCGTCTATGTAACCTAATGCTGCTGCCTTGTACGGATTTGCAAACGTCTCCTCATAGTCATCTACCAACCTCTCCCTCTCTTGTTCGGGATTTCTTGAATTTGCTATCCTACGTCTGTGGATTATTTGCACTGCACCCTCTGCACCCATTACCGCAAGCTCAGCAGAAGGCCAAGCAATGTTGTAATCCCCCCTGATATGCTTGGAAGACATTACGTCATATGCGCCTCCATATGCCTTCCTAGTAATGACTGTGAGCTTTGGAACTGTAGCCTCCGCAAATGCGTAGAGGAGTTTTGCGCCATGTCTGATGATGCCCCCCCATTCCTGACTGGCCCCTGGAAGAAAACCAGGAACGTCTACAAATGTAAGCAATGGGATGTTGAAGGCATCACAGAATCGTACAAATCTAGCTGCTTTCACAGATGCGTCAATATCCAGACATCCAGCTAAGTGCATTGGTTGATTAGCAACAATGCCAATTGACTGTCCACCAAGTCTACCGAGTCCGATGATAATATTTGGAGCAAAACCATCTTGAATCTCCAAGAAGCTGTCAGAGTCAAGCACTTCTTCGATTACTTCCAACATATCGTATGGTATTCCTGGATCCTCTGGAACCAGTGAATCTAGCAATTCACATTTCCTTTGCAGGGAGTCGTTGCTTTCTGAGGATGGTGCCTTTTGTAGATTATTTGAAGGGATGAGTCCCACCAATTCTCTAACAATCTCCAATGCACTGTTGTCGTCCTTCGCTGTGAAGTGTGTAACGCCTGACTTTGTTGCATGTGTGGAAGCTCCACCCAGTTCTTCAAAACCAACTTCCTCATTAGTAACCGTCTTGATTACCTCGGGCCCAGTGATGAACATGTGCGATGTATCTTCGACCATTATTACGAAGTCAGTAATTGCTGGAGAGTACACTGCACCACCTGCGCACGGCCCCATAATTACTGAGATTTGAGGAATTACTCCGCTAGATCTAACATTTCTAAAGAAAATCTCTGCATAGGAACCGAGACTAGCAACTCCTTCCTGTATCCTTGCACCTCCGCTGTCGTTCAAGCCAATTACTGGAGCACCCGTCTTTACTGCCATGTCTAGAATCTTGCATATCTTCAGCCCATGCATTTCTCCGAGTGATCCTCCATAAACCGTAAAATCCTGTGCAAAGCAGTAGACTATTCTACCATCAATCGTGCCATGCCCACAAACGACCCCATCTCCCGGAATCACATTCCTATCCATATCGAAATCCGTACAACGATGCTCCACCAAAGCATCAACTTCTGTAAATGAGTTTTCATCAAGCATTTGCTCTATCCTTTCCCTAGCAGTCATCTTTCCCTTGCCGTGCTGAGCTGAGATTCTTTTTTGCCCACCTCCAGATTGAGACTTAGCCTTCCTACGCTTAAGGTCATCAATCTTGTCGGAGTTGACACTCATGGGGATTGGTGGTAACAGGCCGCCCATGAGCATTCCTAAGAGAGAAGTGACTCCATCTTCCGGTTGCTTGAAGTCACACCGCCATTTGCAACTGGCTGAAACATGCGAGTTGTTATTGCTAAACCAGGCCTAGACGGCCACGATAGGGGTGCAAAGGTAATCGCTAGAGCACTGAGGGACGGTGGCCATGATGTTATCTACACAGGACTCAGAAAAACACCTTCTGAGATTGTAATGATAGTAAATGACGAAGACGCAGAAGTTCTCGGAATATCCACACTTTCTGGAGCTCACGACTCACTAATTCCGAAGATATGTGACGGTCTTAGGGAAGGCGGACTTGGCGATGTCATAGTTTTCGCAGGAGGAATTATCCCAGATAGGGATTTGGAGCTTCTCTACAAATCCGGTGTGAGGGCAGTTTTCGGCCCCGGGACTCCGACTTCAGAGGTTCTTGCATTCTTGGACGAAGCAGTGGAAAGGAAACTAAAGAATGATCCAATCGGAGTCGGGGACGATTTGGGGTGGAACTGGAATTGAGCATTATTGGCGAACTCCTAGAACTAGCAACATCGGGCGATCGTCGAAGCTTGTCCAGACTCATTACTGAGATAGCAGAGTCCTCGGAACCTCCCAAATTTCACTCCGACACAATCTGGACCCTGGGGGTGACCGGACCACCCGGTTCAGGAAAATCAACTCTAATCGGAAAGTTGGCGAAGCATTGGGTCGATTCGGGAGATAGGGTGGCAGTTCTAGCGCTTGATCCAACATCCCCGATATCCGGTGGTTCGTTTCTTGCTGATAGAATTAGGATGGAAGGTAGTGACTTGGGGGAAAATGTGTTTGTTCGATCAATAGCCTCCGGGAATAGTCCCGGGGGAATTTCTCCAAGAATTTGGCCAATGTGTCATGCACTATCACTTTGTGGTTGGTCAAGGATTGTCGTCGAAACCGTTGGAACCGGTCAATCTGAGTTTCGAATCGCCGCACTAGCCGACCGTCTTCTTCTTGTTGATGGCCCAGATAGGGGGGACATTATCCAAGCAGAAAAGGCAGGAATTCTGGAACTGGCCGATGTAATCGCAGTGAACAAGTCTGATTTGCCCGGAGCATCTTTGGCGGCCCAGAGTATTCGAACTTCACTTGATCTATCGAATGATGATTCTCGCGAGGTGCTGCTTGTCTCTGCTCTAGAAGGGGATGGGGTTGAGAAATTGGCCTCGGCCATCGAGTCTTGCAAACCCCACAGTGGCAGAAATGAGATGATAATGAGGGAGATGCTCATTTCTGAATGGGACTCGATTTTACTCTCGCATCCAGAAATCGATGAGTTAATCAGAAAATTGTGTGACAGTTCAATAACTATAGATGAGGCGATTGAATCACTGAGAAAAACTGCTCACAACGGCGGGTAATAGCATGAATGACCATTCAACAGATGTCTTCGTCAATCATGTCGAGCATTCAGTTGGGGGGATGGGGGGCCATGCTTTCAGGCGCCTAACACATGTATCGATGGCCTCGATACCATATCTATACTATGTGCACGGAGAGACAATTTCAGAATATTTCTCCCTTCAAGCTAGAGAATTTGTCAGTGCAATTTGCATGCTGATACTTGTTATCGAGGCCGTTCGACTGAGGACAGGAATAGTGATTGTAGGTCAAAGGGAGTATGAATCCAATCAGATTTCGGCTCTAGCTTGGGGTGCACTGGCTGTTGCGCTCGCAATACTGATTGCCCCCGAGGGGGAAAACGGAAGTATGGAGGCCGGTAAGTACGGAGCCCCAATTATACTGGGAATGACTCTTGTTGATCCTGTAATGGGCGAGGTCAAGAGGACACAGCAGAATCTCCGTACTGCAATCATTGTCGGATTGACAGTATCATACGTGGTTTGGTTAGGCTGCCATTTCTGGATTGGAACAGAGTTGATCGCAGCACTATTACTAGCCCCGCTAACAGTTCTAGGGGAAATCCCTCAAACTAGGGTGATAGATGATAATGCTACTATGGTCTTATTTCCCCTAGTCGGGCTAGTGCTACTTCTGCCGTTCTTGTGATTCCATCCCCGTCATGTTTACATCCTAATTTCATGCCCCATGGGTGTGGATATGGGAGATAACGAGACAAACTCATCAGAAGAGATGTGGGAATCGCCATTGGGTCAGAGCACATACATGTTCATCTGGGCCCTCGCCTCGTTGGCTTCCTTCGCAATTTTCTTCAAGTATTTCTAGAATTACGGATTCTCCTCTCTACAGCAAGGAGAATTTCCTTTCCGGAAGCTCCTCCTGGGCCACTGTAACCCCCTAGCATGCCGTCTGAACGGATTACTCTGTGACAAGGTACTGAAATCGGAATTGGGTTTGATCCGCACGCATTAGCAACTGCTCTGTAAGAACCAGGCCTCCCAATAGCCTCTGCTATGCTCTTGTAGGACCTGGTCTCGCCCGGCGGAATCTTCCTTATCTCTTCCCACACCGTCCTTTGGAAGGGCGTCCCTTGGATATTAGGAATTACTTCTTCCCCCATCCTCTCCTGCCAGTTCTTCCATTCCAACGATCTCGTAGTTCGATGGAAATAGGGCGATTGCGATGCCGATAACTATGCATGTTATGCCGAACCAGAACGAATCTTTGATCATCAACTCCATACCAATTGCGAACAGGATCAACCCGCCCAGATTAGAGACCCAAACAAGAGTCTTGAAAGTGGAAAGGGAAACTCCGCTCGCCCTCTTGGTTCTGTGGGGTCCGAATTCCGCACCAAATCTTACTGGATCATCTTCCCCCATCTTACTTCACCTGTCTATCATGATGATTGCATCAGTCGGGCATGCTAGGACGCAAATCTTGCATCCAGTACAGGGATCTCTCAGGATTTTCGCCTTCCTATTGACGTCCACGTCCATGATGGGACTTGCAAGAGGGGTGTCGTAGAGCTCAATTGCATCGTCTTCGCATACGATTGTGCACTGGTCGCATCCGATGCATTGCTCTTCCTTTACCCATGCCACAGTGTCCTCCCCTCCTTTGATCAAAGCCTCCTCTTCCGCTCTGACCGAGTTTAGTTGAACCCTGATTCTGGATTGCTCTACCGCCCTTCTCTTCAGGACATCGCCCACCTTGGTCATGATATCTCAGTTCATTCGATAGAGCCGACCCTTATCATAGTGAGTTTGATTGGTGTTCCCCCCTGCCGAGTTTCATGAGCGCACATGATTCCTCATGGTGGGGCGACCCAATGGTGTGGCTAGGCCTCTTTCAGGGTGTTTCCATATGGATTGTAATGGCCGTCTACCTAAGCGTTCCGGCAGCATGGATTTCACTTGCATGCGGCGGATTGATAGGTTTCTTCCTCTACTTGGTTGCACTGGGTTACGAGGACTACAGATTCGCTAAGGCAACGGTTTGGGGGGTGTTGATAAACACGGCCCTTTCATCAATTTCAGCTCTGATTGCCTTTATTCAGTAGTGACTTTATCGTCTAGTTCCGTGACTCTTCAATCTGCCTGGCAAGGAAGCTGACTACGTCTAGGATCTCGAAGTCGTGCCGTGGGTCTCCCTCGAACTTCAGGCATTCGAAGTGAGCTACGCACTTCGGACAGGAGGTCAGCATTATGTCAGCACCAGTTTCTCTGACTTCGTCGAATCTCTGTACCCTCAGGGCCCTGCTGTTCTCGTTGCACGACATCATGCTGGAAACCCCGCAGCAAAGGGCATCTTCACCAGTGTGCTCCATCTCCACCAGGTTGACGCCATCTACAGAGCCAACCAGGTCACGAGGCTCGTCGTAGATGTTCATCTGCCTCCCTAGTCGACATGGGTCGTGATAGGTCACGGTCACCTCATCGCTGGTTTTCAGTTCCATGTCGAAGCCATTCTCTACAAGGAACTCAGTCGTGTGCATTACCTTCATGTCGTCCAGTTCGTAGTCAAGAGCGAATGTCCTGAAGCACTCAGCGCAGGACGTGACTAGCGTCTCAATCCCACTCTCCCCCAACTTCTTCTGGTTGTATTTCTTCAGCTTCTCGAAGACCTCTGTCATGCCCTGCCACTTCTGATCGTGACCGCAGCACTTCAGGAAGTCCCTCCCCAAGTATGTGACTTCCTCACCCATCTCCTCAAAGATTGTGAATGCCGAAGTTGTCGCATCCCCCAGGTCCATACTTCCCTTGTTCACATGGCTGAAAACCATCTCCTGATCGATGTAGTCGACGCATCCAGGGTAGTATCCTATGCTGGAGTCAAGGGGATATTCCTCCACTGGGATGAATGAATCATCTGCATCCTCTTCCGCTTCTGCGGCAAGTACCGCTTGGAGCACCGTGTGAGGAATCTCGGTAGCTGGAGGACCCCCTACTACGAGGTTCCTGCGGATGTCAATATATGAGTCGTAGTCAACAAGTTGTGGACATGCGTTCGTGCAAGCAGTGCATGTCAAGCAGGAGTAAAGTGGCACTCCATCGTCTTCGTTGTTCCAAGTGTTGTATATGATGTTCAACTTGTCTCCTGCGTTGAATAGCCTAACCGGACAAGCATCATCGCATAGGTCGCAGCCATAGCACTTGTTCATCTCCCACTCGTAGCCACGTGCCATGCTTCTGAGCATCACGAAAACTAGTGCCCCCACTCCTAGGCAGGGGATGAACATGGAGTAGATTAGCTTAGCATCCAGGCTCTTCGGATTCTTCTTGTAAGTCGGGTTTGTCAGAGACATGGTGGATAACTCCTCGTCACTGAGGCTTACTTCGGAACGGATTAACGCAGTCCCATCTTCCGCGAGCAGAAGAGGTTGGTATGCTACTGCCGAAAAATCGGAGATCATATTGACACTTTCATTGACCCCTTCAGAAAAAGTTGTGAAAGTCACCGTGTATGAAACTCCTGATTCTAAGTAAATCGTCCCCGAATCACAGGATGATCCTTCGTTCATCCAGAGAGTTTCACCTGCTTCATCGGTAAGTACGAGACTCTGGGAGTGAATCCCAGCCGCTCGCACCGTGGTCCTGAAGTTGCACCCGATGTCCGTCGGCACACTAGATACTCCCAGGTTTTCCACTTCAAACTGAATCGACTCGGAGATTTCGACTGGTGAGCCGTCTTGGGATCCTTGGTAGATCACCTCATTAGCACCTATGTTCCTTGATGTTTGGGTATCCGCATGACCATTGGCCCCGCTGAAATCAAGAATCTTGCCTCTTGTCGGTTGGTAAACTCCCCATTTTACCCAATGCATTGCCGGTATTACGCACCAATCTGCATGCTCTGAACCCTCTTCCATTGTATCCCAAATAGCTAGTGTGCTAGTCTGCTCATATGGCAGGCAATCATCCTCCCACTCCTCCCAGACCGGAACCGTCTCGGTATGGATCAGTGTATCTCCAGGCTGGCCCCTTATGCCATCCAACTCAACTATCTTTGCATCGTACTGGTATTCCCAGAATCCCATTGTCCCCAAACCTCGCTGGTTCCAGAACCCGTTCTCGTATACTGGCCATGTTACCGTGCACAACAGCACCGTTGCCACCAAAGAACCAACCGCAACCTGTCTGCCCAGAATCGGAGTAAGCCTGGAACCCATCGGACCAATCAGGAATTTCCGCACGGAGAAATATAGCACTGTGAAGATGAAGACTCCAGTTAGTATCCAGGGTACTGCGTTGAAGACCTCCGCGGCCCATGGGGCCTGTGTTCCGCAATTGAATCCACCATGGGCGCTAGACCAACAATAGTCAGTCCGATTTTGAGCATACATTTCCAGGAAGATGTTGATTGAGAATACGGAGATGAACCAGACGTGAGCGAGATATACGGCCCCAGCCGTCGCAAACCAGGGATCTTCCACCCCTCTCTTCTCTCTCTTGCCAATGATGAACGGGGGAAGGGCTAGGATTCCAACTGGCAGTCCAGTGATCATGGCACCCCATACACCTGCATTCCAAGAGACAATTGGCTGACCGAAGAACTCGCCTATCGGTCCGGCCGGTATGTCGAATTGTGGCAGGTATTCTCCCCACCTCAGATAACCGTAGGAGAACAAAACATACCAATCCGGAAAGACGAATCCGGCCTGTGCGTATGGGTCTGCAGCGTTGTGTAGCGGGGGTGGAATTATCCAAGAATAGAATGCGATAACCATAACTATGGCTGCGAAAATAATCGTGTCTCTGAGCACCTCAGTGGGCCAGAATGGATGTCCTGCGTGCACCCTCTTACGCTCTTCTTCCGCCCCCAGCAACTGCTCCTTCTCACTGATGTATGTATCAGCAATCCTCCCAAATCTTTCCACTATTCCCATTAAATCACCTCAGTGTGGCTCCGCAATTCCCTGAACCCAGACGATGAAAAGATGTGCCAGAATTAGTACTGTAACAATTAGCGGCAGCACGAAAACATGCAGGAAATACATCCGGACAACAGTCTGCCCGGTAAGAGTAGTGCCACCGAACATCGCATTTGCGACCCATTCTCCAACCAGGGGAGTCGCCATCGCCATGTTGATTCCAATCGTTGCCGCCCCGAAAGCAAGGCTGTCCCAGGGGAGGAGATATCCAGAGTAACCGAAGAAAATGGAGAAGAACATCAAAGCGACTCCGATTAACCAGTTCAGTTCTCTGGGGTTTCTGTAAGCCCCCGTGAAGTAGACCCTGCACATGTGGAGGAAGACCGCAGCAACGAAGAAGTGAGTTCCCCAGTGGTGTATCGATCTGATGATGTAGCCAAAGGGCAACTCCAACATGATGAACTCCATCGATGCATATGCGGGTGTTGGATCAGAATTCAGATCGCCTCCTGGGACGTAGTAGAAACCGAGGATCGTTCCTGTAATGACTAGGATTATGAAGGCAATGAAGGATATCCCTCCCAAGCAGTATAGTGGGTACCAGTACCAGATAATCCTGAGCTTGTACTTCTCAGCATGAGTGAGTGGCATCTGTCTGTGCATGCTGTAGTAAGAGTCCCTGCTCATCCCCCAATAGTCTTGAATCCTGAATCTGGTATCTAACCAGGAGAAGGCCCAGAGGAACAACTTCTCGGCCAGACCCATGCTTCCAGCATTTGTCTCAACTGCTCTGAGGATGTCTTTGCGCGGCATGTCGTCACGCTCCCTCCGTAGTGTGAATGCTACGATCACAACAACGACCGCGATGAAAATCCACAAGAACCAGAATTGAATCATTTTTCTCTCACCTAACCGCAGAATGTGTACCAGTCCATGAAGTCCGGTAGTGCCTCGATCGTTCCTCCGTTCACTGTGAATGGGATCAATGGCATCCCATATGGGGCGGGCCCACCAGTCTTCTTTACTCCTATGAAGTCAAACTCTTGGCCATTTGATCGGTTTCTCGCCGTGTTCTTTTCGATGACCGTGTGGTCGTATCTGCTGGAATGGCAAATACAGAAAGATTTGTTCCCACTAGTGTCGGTCCCTCCTGGCAACCAACTGTCGGCCGTGAAGTCATTGTTGACCAGTTGCCAACCCGGGATGCAACAGAGGTGAGGGCACCTTGCAAAAACTATAATCATGTTATCATGGATATTCAGCGATGCATACTCTTCCTTTTCCTCGATTTCGAAACCAGAACCGACATAAGCACCCCCAGAAGTGTACCCGTCCATAAACTGGAACCTCGGGGTATCGGCCTCCAATGGTCTGTTCTTGTTCTCTTCGTGAGGTACGTATGTTGCTATGATTGGCAACCCAGACCAAAGCCCTGCAGCACCTACCATACCAGTTGTTGAATTCGCCGATTCGTCAATGAACGCTTGCATGGTCATAGGTTGCTTGTCCATGTTGCCGTACCAAACATCCGAACCCTTCGGGACATAGAATTTTATTGACGAGTCAGAAGAACCCCCTCCGGCCTGCCCCATCAGGAATGAGGCAAAACCCACACTGCCCAATGATGCAGTTGTGATTAGCCCAGCAGCCGTGTTGAACGACAGCCTCATGAATTCTCTTCTATCAATGACCCCACTCTTCTCGTGAGAAATCTCACTTACCGAATCAATAGGGCGCAATTTGAATTTCCTAGACATAATTAGACCTCATATTTCTTCCATGAATTTGTGTCATGGCTAGTGATGTATTTGTTCCTTCTGTGTTTCACAATCACCACATCAGGTAGTACGTACTTCAGATACACTATGCCCATAATAATTAGAGTAAGTAGCGTCATTGCCAGATTGAATGAAAGCAACTGCTGGTCCCAGTGATTGAACAAGCCATAAGCCAGAGCACCAGCCCAATAGAGAGTCCACAGAATCCCCCAGAGACCTACTAGGATGATTAGCCATGAGTCTCCCGAAGGGGCCAAGCTGGCACGAATAATGGTGCCGGGCTTGACCTCGGTGAATACTCCGTGATCAACGGCTGCAGCGAATGACTCCTCCGTCAACGTGGCGTCTTCAAGAGCAACCCTGGCATCCTCGACGCTAACTTCACCAGACTTAACTTGCCGAAGCAACCGCATTACCATATCGTCCTTCATAGTTGATCCCCCCTCCTTAGATGCTTTATCCTTAGCCTAAGGAGATTGCTCCTTCCCTCGTAATGCCTCGAGAAACCATATCTCAGGAAAAGACCGCAGAATAGGATTACAAGCATCACAGCACCGAATCCTAGAAGCCCTAGCCAGTGAGCCAAGAGCTTAGCCCCCATGTGGTGTAGGTCCGTGTGACCCTCCACGGGAGCAGGGGGCGTGATGTCCCCATTACCAGAGAAGACAGTCCTCGTTCTTCCGTCGTCCTCGCCCTCGTCAAAGCTAGTAGTTAGGCGATTCCACCTATCTAGGCTGGAAGGCGCCATGTCCCCATTAACAGAGTTGCCTGCGATCATGAAGTCAACAGTTCCTGAACCCTCAGCCGGACTAATCCACCTAAACATCCATGATCTGTCAGTAGTCCTTGAACCGGCATCCGTATGTGTTAGGGTGGCTGGATCATCTTCCCAGTTCTGAACCAAGTTCTCGAAACCTTCTGATGGCTCCAGTGAACCGATGCTAACTCTCATTGAGAAACCCCCGGTGTATGATTCCAGATCAGCCTCAGGTCCCCCTATTAGTTGCAATTTCATCTCATATGTGGTTTCGGGCGAATAGTGGAAAGGCACACCGTCAAGAATTACAGTAACAGAGTTGTCCGGCTCTTCGGCATGGCAAGTGCACCCAGCAAGTGCCACATCACCTTGTCCATTTGCGTTACCGCCCACTCCTGTGTGCAATGCTTCTCCAGAACCAGCAACAAAAACCGTGACCAGAATAAGGACCAGTGTTTTTTGCCGAGACGCCATCTTTTGTTCACCTAGCATCTGCTAATACTGCGTTCGAAAAAAAAGGGGGATATTAACGTTCCACCACGGCCCCTACGGGGCCGGACAAAATAGTCATGAGAAAAGAACCAAACACTCGTGTTCTTGACGCGTATCATGGGAGCCCCGCGATGGAAGAACATCTACGACCTCAGTCCGGATCAAATAGAAAAATTGGAGCAAGCGGAGGACAAGATGGAAACTATGGAGATTAACGAATCTGAGCACATTCTCTTGGGGTTACTGGAAGGGGATGAGAATTGCATCCCCGTTTTGAATATCCTCGGTCATCTTTACGGCAGATATCTTTCGGATTTCGAATCATCAATTCAGTATTACGACAGAGTCTTGGTTCTCGAGCCCGATAACGCTTGGGCAAGAGACGAAAGGAGGAGATACAGGCGTTATCTCTCCTATGACTAGAACACAATAATCTAGTCAGTCGTTTGCGGGCCCCCATGGACCGCGGCTCGATTCTTATTGTTGGAGTCGGGGGAATAGGTTGTCAGTGGTCTGGAGGGGCTCACGACAAATGTCAACAGCTTGCAGACCTGCTCATGGTCGATGCTGACGAGTCCTCATTCACACCCCATCACGAAGCCCACTGCTTGCACTTGGACGCTAGCGGTAGTGGAAGGGGTGCCGCTGCACTCCCAAACCTGGCTGCTCATCGACTTAATGAGGGGATCACTAACATCTCCGAGTTACTGGAGAAGTCAGAATTGGTCGTTCTTCTAACCGCACTAGGGGGTGGCACAGGTTCGGGCGCAACCGCAGAGATTGCTGCCAAATCTAGAGAGACTGGTAGCTTGGTGATCAGCATCGTTGGAATTCCATTTGCAGAGCAACCACTAAGATGCGCAATTGCGGAGAAAGCACTACCGCCGATTGAACGAAACTCTGACTTATGCATACGAGTTAGCCTCGAGAGGCTTGCTTGGCAGGCCCGGCATAGGGACTCTGATTGGAAACTTGGCTCAGAATGGATCGGCGAGTTGATTGAGGGGGTCGTCACAACTCTAGCAAGAGTTGGCAAGATTAACCTGGATCTGATGGATCTGCGAACAGTCGTTGGAAGGCCAGGAAATGCGACTCTTATCGTAGGTAACGGAACCACAGATGACCCCGACGGGGTCGTCAGAATGGCAAGAAATTCTCCACTCTCCGAGATTTCGGTAGACGGTGCCAAGGGCTGCCTAATCCAGGTCGAGGGGGGTCCTGACATGACTCTGGGGCATCTCAATAGAGTCTCTGAGGCATTCGTCTCAACCCTGGACAATGATTGTCAGGTTATTCTTGGAGCTAGGGCCAGTGAGGATATGGTCGGAAGGCTGCGACTCGTTGCCGTAGTTAGCGGCCTCTAGTCCAATAATTCTACTATGTCGTCATCTATTCTTCTCGGTGATTGAGCCAATCCTTCGACTTCTAGTAATTGCTCAGCATTATCGGAATCTTCCTTTTGGGGGTGATGATCCTTTTGCAAAATTCCGGGTTTACCTACCCATGAAATACAAATTGGCATAATCCCAATCATCACCAGCGCCGAAATTGCATGCCCAATTGCTGTTGTCGTCAGAAGACCGCCTTCAGATAGGGCCGTTAGTGATGAGATGCTTCCTGCATAGATGAAACCGAACCCAATGCCCCAGAATACAGCTGATTGGCCTTGAAAAATCTCCAATCCTCTCTTTTTCCCTCTTTTTGCCATCGACCATACAGCTAGAATTATTGATATCGACATTAGCACCGCTTCTTCTAAAAGCATCCCTCCTGAACTCTGCTCAGTGGCAACCGGACTCCTTCTCCATGCTCCCAGGAGGTGCCAACAAGACGTTATGAAGATGAAGAATAGAACCCTGTCTAGAGCGACTCCGTCAACACCATCCCTTTCTCTGACGCTCTTGGTGTATCTGCCCAATAAGACCCCCAAAAAACCAATCATCAAGAGGAATGCCATCCAGTAAATCTTCACTGTAAAATCAGCGTTTTTGGGATTCTCTGCACCGAATCCGAACCACCATACAAGAGGGGCGAAAAAAGCAACAGCAACTATTGATCTAAAGAGTGTAAATGCCGGGCCAACCCTACTCTTTCTAGGGGTCCGCTGAACTTTCCTCCCATAAATGACCCAACCATAGGCTAACGAAACACCTTGGAAAACGGACATTGCGATAAATAATATCGCTAGCAATATTCTTGCTTTGCCCAATTGTTCGATACCCAATGCTAGGTTTGCGAAAATCCATATTGCCCCCGCGACTGCAAAAATAGGTAGCAACCGGGAAAAACCACCAAACAAGTACCCCCTGTTTAGGACGCCATTCTCATCGTGTTGCACTTTGAAAATCCATCCTCCTATTCTGCTGGGTGATATCAATGCAGCAAAGAAGTATGATACTGATAGTGAAAGAAAAACGACGCCCCCTTGTTTTTCGGAATCAAATAAATCTATTTTCATAGCAAAGAATAGGAATCCGGAAAGTACCCCCAATGAAAGCAAGTGGGGCAAAGTGGAAGGACTCAAGAAAACTCCGAGCAAATTTCTGGATTCCGAATCGCTATCGACTCCATCCGTGCCCACAACCACCCGAAAACCCACCATTGGTTAAGGTAAACCCCTTCGGGCCAGCATGCCGAAGCCGAAAAAGGCCGCAAGGGGAAAACATCGATGGATTGGTTTTAGGATTGAAAATACCCCGTCTAGACTGGAATTAGAGGACTTACTGAAATCTCATCTAGGGGATTCTGAATGGAGATTGTTCGATATCAATGAGTCCGGAGAAAAAACCCTTGCAATTATCAAAATCCCCCTGAAAAACTTCAAACAAACCATAGTCCAAATAAACGACTCAAAGGACATGGTTACTATAACCAGTTCTGGGAAGATAAGGTTGGTCAGGAGGCGACTAAAATCAACTCTTGGGGAGGATCCATTCGACACCGCCTAAGTCCCGGAAAACAGTCTTTTCATCTGTACAAACCAACTCTAACTCTCCTGATTTTTTCAGACCAATGGGCCTATACAAAACCCCATCAAGGCGTGCCAGAGCACCTCTTGCAATCAACTTTGAAAGAGACTTCCATGAGAATTGAGTGAGAAAATCCACCCCGGGAGATGAAATCAATTCCTTGCCCTCAAAGATTGAGGATATTTCTCGGTCCAAATTTAGAAAAACTTCTGAGGAATCAACCCCGCCCAACGTCTCTTCCCACCCTGCACCCGAAACGTCACCGCTCACAAAACCAATCTTGTTTGCACCGACGCCGACCCTGATGTTTTCATTGTTCGATGACTCAACAAGGACCCCGCCAATCTTTACTCCATTTTCATCGACAATGTCATTTGGCCATTTCATATTTGCTTCCAATACTTTCGAAACAGCAGCACCGATACTCGTCTGAATAAGTCCCGGCGAAATACTGTCCAGCAATTCAGCATCTAGACTCCATGTTGCAAATAACCCGCCTTCTTCGGAAATCCAGTTGGAACCTCTCCTGCCCCTCCCATTGGTCTGACTCTTTGAGAGGATCCTCTGCCAACCATTCGGAGGCAGCTTCTTTGCCTCATCCATTGTCGATTGGCATGAATCCACAATTGTCGCATTCGTTCCCGAACCCGTACGCCAAAAAACGATGGTTTCCACCTTCTCGGAACCGTATCTTTCCATACTCAGTGAGCGCCATGACCACCCCCTTTGCTCCCAGTCCAGAACTTTGCTATGCCCCTCGGGCTCAGTCCTCATTACCAAGATTACCATTACATTTTCAGAAAATTCTGGGTTAGTTTTCTCCAAGTTATCTAGGAGGGCCCCTCCCCAACCGCCGTCTTTGATGTCAGTCAGAGCCGCCTCTTCGATCTTCTCCAGGATTCCTGGATTGTTTACGTCCTCGTCCAGATATGGAAGATTCCAAACGATCAAATCCGTGTCTTCTGGAATTGGAAAATCCCCTCCAAACTCTGCTTCGATAATTTCGAATTTCCCATATAGTCCATTGGCCTCCATGTTGCCTCTAGCGCAGGCTACAGCATATGGATTAACGTCGTATGCAGTTACTCCCCAACCCATGGTTTTGAGCACCATCGAAACCAAACCAGTTCCGCAACCAATCTCAATGGCATTGGAACCAGGCCATTTAGGCAGATTCGCAACAGCACGACATAGCATCAACGTGTCCTCTCTGGGTGGATAAACGGTATTAGCTATCGATATCTCCCACTCGCCAACACCATCAATGTTGAATCTCGAAACTTCCATCGTAATTATCACCCGCCCACGAGACAAAATTGTTGCGTCTGGCGAACACTTCAACTCAACAACCTTTATGTCGTCATCCATCGAAGGATGGGCAGTACCGGCATCGTCCGGCACCTCTCGCGGATTTGGTGAGAGCGGTGCTGTGCGCAAGCCTTTTGAACACCACTAGGGTCGGAGGATAGCCCAGCATCAGCCATGGGCCTGTAGCTTAGTCAGGTAGAGCGCCGGGCTTTTAACCCGGTGGCCGGGGGTTCGAATCCCCTCAGGCCCGCCTGATAGGTCCGCAGGCCCACGGTTTTTCTGGGTCGAGGAAGCAACATGGCAGTAAAGAGCTCAACAAAAAAGAGATTGATAGAGCTGGGAATTCCAGAGGAGCACGCACACAAATTAGCCGATGATGCAAATCTGGATGCGATAAAGAGAATGTCACGCGAGCAAGTCTCCAAGAAGGTCGGCATAGAGGAGGGCGTATCTGAGCTTGATCACATTATGACTGTGATAAGCGAACACGTCGGCTCTAGGAAGAGGAGCAAGAGCAACCGAATCACAATCTCTAGGAAGGCTCTACTGGATGAAGACATTCCTACCGGGGACTACAGATTTAATGTTCTAAATCACTTCTTAGTCCCTCATCACGAATTGGTCCCCATAGAATCTGAGGCAGAGGTTTTGGAACCATGGGGCCTAACTACCGATGATGCGTTCGGAACCGGTAGGCTTGCCAAGGAACTCTTGCCAAAGATTCTGATTACCGATCCCGCAATTCAGGTTATCAAGGAGATGGAGGAATCGGAGAATGACGAATTGCCAGCAGGTTGGCTTGCAAATCGGGTTGTCAAAGTGATTCGTTACAGCCGTTCTGCTGGAAATTCCGTGGCCTTCCGCTTAATCGTGGAAAGCGCATAAATTTGGAGGTGTAAAAATGAAGGAGATTGTTGAGAGTTATTTCAAACAGAGAAGCCTAGTGAACCATCAGCTTGCTTCGTACAATGACTGTATTCCAGTCGGAGACGGAAAGGAAAGCAGAATGGAGAAGATTGTTAGAAACATCAGAATTGGAAGCGATGAGCTTGTTGAAGATGATGAGGGGGGTCTGGTAAAGCTAGACCTTCTAGATAAGGAAATTATTGTGCGCCTCAAGAATCTTAGATTAGGCAGACCCACAATTAAGGAGGCTAACGGGGCAGAACACCATGCCACTCCAATGGAATGCAGGCTCAGGAAGCTGACATACTTCTCACCAGTCTATCTAGACTTCAAGATATTCCGCGATGACTTGCCTCCCTCTCCTGGTACTGAGATGGGATTCCAAGAAGAGACGAGTGTCCACATTGGCAACCTCCCAATTATGGTTAGATCTGCACGATGCAATCTAAATCACAACCATGTGGACGAAAACAGGCGCCTTTCACCTGACACTTCGGCTGAAGATGCCGAGAGATATACTCAACTTCTGAGGAAATCGGGCGAGGACCCACTTGATCCTGGCGGATACTTCATCATAAACGGAACTGAAAGGGTCCTCATCTCAATGGAGGACCTTGCTCCAAACAGGGTTACAGTTGAGAAGAACAAGAAGTATGCACACGAAACCCAGGTCGCGAAGATTTTCTCTCAAAAGGACGGAGTGAGAAAACCACTCAATGTTGAGAAGAGGAGAGATGGGATGCTGATGGTAAAGATACCAAGTGCCGGGACCACACCAATCCCACTTGTCTTGCTGATGAGGGCTCTTGGAGTTGAAAACGACCGCGAGATATTCGCATCCATAGCCGGACCTCCAGAGGCAATGAAGTTCACAGTGGCCAATCTAAACGATCTCAGGGATAACGAAGAATACGGAGTCGACACTTCTGAAGAGGCTTTGGCTTGGCTAGAGAAGAAGTTTGCAGCCGGGCAACAGAAAGAGTATCGTGAGTCTAGGATTCAGAATTTGCTTGATAACGAACTACTTCCACACCTGGGGTCAAGTATTGACAACAGGGAGAAGAAGGCAATCTTCCTGGGAAGAATTGCCCGCCAGGTCCTTGAGATGGCTATTAAGGACAAGGACCCTAATGACAAGGATCACTATGCAAACAAGCGTGTCAGGTTGGCTGGAGATCTGATAGAGGACCTGTTCAGAGTAAGCCTTCAACAGCTCGCCAGGGATCTGAAATATCAGTTAGAGAGGCACCACAACAGGAAGCGGGAGCTCCGAATCTCCTCGTGCCTCAGGCCGGACGTTCTGACAACGAAGATTATGCATGCGTTGGCTACAGGCAACTGGGTCGGCGGGAGATCGGGAGTAAGTCAACTGCTTGATAGAACAACTTACCTTTCTGCACTGTCGCACATGAGGAGGGTCACGAGCCCACTCGTTAGGAGCCAACCACACTTCGAGGCCAGAGATCTCCACCCAACCCAGTGGGGAAGGCTATGTCCCAACGAAACTCCGGAAGGGCAGAATTGCGGTCTTGTGAAGAATGCAGCTCAAATGATTGACGTATCCGAGGAAGTCCCGGAAAATGATGTGAAGGCATTGCTCAAGGAAGCCGGCGTCAACGATAACCCCGACGGATGGGCCGATGGATCCCGAATCCACGTAAATGGTGACATTTTCGGTCTACACAAGAGGCCCCAGAAGCTAGTTAGTCAGTTCAAGAGGAGGAGGCGTTCTGGGAGAATTAGACCAGAGGTAAGTATCAGACACGATCTCGAGAATCGCGACGTTTACATCAATACCGACAGGGGTCGAATGCTCCGACCGCTATTGATTATCGATCACGGGAGCCTCCAGATTACAAAGATGCATCTCGACGGGCTCAAATCGGGCGAGATAACATTCTCCGACCTAGTCTCAGGTGGAGTGGTCGAGTGGGTTGATGCTGAGGAGGAAGAAGACTTGCTTATTGCTCCAAGGCCATTCGATCTGCCAGCACATTCACCGAAGAACAACCGTCCAATCAACCCCGCAAATGTGGAATGGAACAATTTGGGCGAACATGGAATTTCCCATGCCGAGGTTTCTGCAGAGGTGAAGATGCCAAATGGGGGCGTGAAGACTGAGAAGTTCAAGGTCCCACTAAATTACTACCAAGAAAATATTGACGTATTGAAGAGAAAGGAGAAGAAGGATAACACCGTTCTTGTATACACGCATGTGGAGATAGATCCCCAACTAATTATGGGAGTTTGCGCTTCCTTGGTTCCTTACCCAGAGCACAACTCAACTCCAAGGGTTACAGGTGGAACCGCGATGGTCAAGCAAAGCCTCGGTGTTGCTAGTGCAAACTTCAGGCTCAGGCCAGATACCAGAGCGCACGTGATGCATTACCCCCAGCGTTCAATCGTAGGAACCAGGGCAATGACGTCCACAAAGTTCGATCAGAGGCCGGGTGGTCAGAATTTCGTTGTGGCAATTGTCAGCCATCATGGATACAATATGCAAGATGCAGTGATTATGAATCGGGCATCAGTTGAGAGAGCACTCGGTAGATCGGCATTCATTAGGACATACAATGCTGAAAACAAGAGATTCCCAGGCGGCCAAGAGGAGAGGATCGAAGTTCCTGGAACTGGCCTAGACGAAATAAAGGGCCTAAAATCATGGGATGCGTACTCTCACCTGGAAAGGGATGGACTACCTGTTCCAGAAGTTGAACTGACCAGTCAAGAGGGCGGCAGGGGGATACTGGTTGGCAAGACAAGCCCACCTAGATTCCTAGAAGAGTCTCACGGTGCATTCCTACAAGCGCAAGAGAGGCGCGAATCATCAATGATGGTGAGGCACGGGGAGCAAGGGTGGGTCGACAACATCTTCGTAACCGAATCACTAGACTCGGGCAGACTAGTCAGGATTACATTGCGTACCAACAAGATACCAGAACTTGGCGATAAGTTCGCCAGTCGTCACGGTCAGAAGGGAATTATCGGGAGACTAGTTGAACAGGAGGATATGCCGTTTACGGAAGACGGAGTAATACCAGACCTACTGATCAACCCCCATGCAATTCCTTCCAGGATGACAGTTGCTCACGTTTTGGAAATGATCGGCGCAAAGGTCGGATCAATGGAGGGAAGGAGAATTGATGGAACCGCTTTCACAGGAGAGAAGGAGGAATCACTTCGTTCGGGACTTCTCAGGAACGGCCTTAGGCACACAGGAAGAGAGTCGATGATCAATGGTGAGACTGGCGAGAGCTTCCCAGTCGAAACTTTCGTTGGCGTGATTTACTATCAGAGGCTGCACCATCTGGTCAGCAGCAAACTGCACGCGCGCAGCAGGGGTAGAGTACAGATTCTAACCAGGCAGCCAACAGAGGGACGTGCCCGTCAAGGTGGGCTAAGGTTTGGTGAGATGGAGAGGGACTGCCTCATTTCTCACGGAGCATCGATGGTAATCAAGGATAGGCTGCTGGATGAGTCCGATGGTTGGAATCTGATGGTATGCAACACTCCTCGTTGCGGACACATTGCATACTACGACTGGAAGAGAAGGACTACCATCTGCCCCGTATGCGGTGATAGATCTGACGTCCATTCTGTCCAAACTTCTTACGCTTTCAAACTACTCCTGGATGAGATGAAGAGTCTTGGGGTAGCGATGAGACTAGAACTGGAGGATAGAAGATGAGCGCCCGCGATGCAGCCAAGATACCAAAGAGGATTGACTCTATTAGATTCACATTGATGGATCCCAACGAAATTAGGAAGATGTCTTCCGTCGAAGTCAAGACTGCGGACACCTACAAAGACGATGGTCACGCGTTCAAGCAAGGCCTAATGGACCCCAAAATGGGCGTCATTGACCCCGGAATCAGATGTGAAACCTGCGGCAACAAGCACGAGGAGTGCCCAAGTCACTTCGGACACATCGCACTCGAGCTACCAGTGATGCACATAGGATTTACCGGACTAATCAAGACATGCTTGAAGACCACCTGTAACTCTTGCAGCAAGGCCCTGCTGCTAGATGCTCCGGAGTCTCATCCAACCGATCCCGAGAAGTCTGAGCAGGACTACTACAGGGATCGCGTAAATGACATCATACTCAAGCACGGAGTGGGTGGTAGAGAGTTCAAGAAAATCATCAAGGATATTGAGAACCTCTGTGCAGGTGCTAAGAGGGCAATTTGCATGCACTGCGGTGCGGAACAGGGCAAGATCATCCTGGACAAACCTACAACCTTCAAAGAAAAGAAGGCCGACAAGGGAGAGCACAAGCTGAATGCCAGGGATATCAGGGAATGGCTTGAGAAAATTCCCGATGAGCACCTAATATTCGTAGGAATGGAGAAAGACGTTAGCAGGCCAGAGTGGACGATAATGAAGGTCCTACCCGTGCCGCCAATCACAGTCAGACCATCCATCACACTAGAGAGCGGCGATAGATCTGAAGACGATCTGACACACAAGCTGGTCGATGTTCTAAGGATAAATCAGCGTCTCAGGGAGAATCGTGATTCAGGCGCCCCTCAACTCATAGTGGAAGATCTCTGGGAGCTCCTCCAATACCACTGCACTACTTACTTCGACAATCAAACCAGTGGAATACCTCCGGCAAGGCATCGATCGGGAAGACCCCTCAAGACACTCTCACAGAGACTAAAGGGCAAAGAAGGGAGGTTCCGAAGCAACCTGTCGGGTAAAAGGGTGAACTTCTGTGCAAGAACAGTAATCAGTCCCGACCCGAATCTTGGGATAAATGAAGTCGGAGTGCCAGTAAAGACTGCAAAGGAGCTAACCGTGCCCATTAGGGCTACGAGCAGAAATCGCGAACAACTCAGACAGATGATCCTTCGTGGCCCAGATGTCCACCCAGGAGTGAACTACATCATCAGGGGCGACAGATTCAGAGTCAGGATAACTGATAGGACCAAGTACATCTGGGCCGGATTCAGATGCTTGAACCCTGAATGTCATTCTGGAAGCGAGGAAGAACCCTACATGGGATATAGGCCAGATTTGAATGAGGTACTACCTGCTCCTAACTTCCTTCCCGGTCTAGTTCTGAAAGAACAGATGAGGAGAGATCCGATCACCGATGAACTTGTTCCAGAGTGGAACGTCGATCTCGAGGGGACACTCTCGAACCTTAGAGGCGAGGGGAGCAATGGGAAGCCATTAGCCGAAGATGATCCCGATGGAGCTATCCACTACAGATGGAAGTGGGAAGTCAACAATCCTGAAGAATATCTTCCAGAGTACCTAGAGGTGAAGTGCCCACACTGTGGAAGCCCAGAGGTTGAGGACGAACATGGCAATGTCTACCCCACGGATACAGAAGACAGACTAAGCACATACGATAGAGAAGGAAATCCCCGCCCGGGAGTCGTTGTCGAGAGGCATCTGATTGATGGGGACGTGACTATCTTCAATCGTCAACCATCCCTTCATCGGATGTCAATGCTTGTTCACGAAATTAGAGTCATGGAAGGGAAGACATTCAGGTTCAATTTAGCAGATTGCACCCCCTACAATGCAGATTTCGACGGCGACGAGATGAATCTTCACGTAATTCAGAGCGAGGAAGCCAGAGCCGAGGCAAGAATTCTGATGAGGGTCCAGGAGCATATCATATCTCCTAGGTACGGAGGTAGCGTGATCGGAGGAATACACGATCACATCACTGGCGCGTATCTACTCACCCATGGCGAGGCCTTCCTGCCAATGCACGTAGCAATGGATGTCTTGAGCTCAATTGGATGGGAGGGAGACCTGCCAGAAACAGTCGAGAGGAATGGCCAGACTGGATTCCTTGGAAATCAGATTTTCAGCCTATTGGTACGTGGAGGATTCAGTCTCAACTTCAAGAACAGGGCCGGTGAAGACGTCCAAGTAACCCAAGGTGATGTTTCAGGATCTATCGACAAGAGGGGTATCGGTGCTGAAGACGGACGCCTTCTTGATGCCGTAGTCCAGACTCATGGCACCGATCTGGGTGCAGATTTCATCAACAAGATGACGAAGATGACCATCGCAATCTGCACGGCAATGGGCTTTACCACTGGAATTGATGACGAGGACCTCCCCCCCGAGGCCAAGGATGAGATTGCTAGAATTAACTCCCAAGCCAGCTCCGACGTAGATGCAGAATTAGAGAAATTCGGGAAGGATGGTAGGAAGTACGAGGCCCGACCAGGAAGAACCCCCCATGAGACACTTGAAGAGAACATCCTAACCATTCTGGATGCCGCTAAGGCCGAGACTGGTAACGTGGCAAAGAAAGAACTGGGCGATGACAACTCGGCGGTTCTGATGGCTACGTCCGGTGCTAGAGGGTCTATGGATAACCTAGCGATGATGGCAGGATCAATAGGACAGCCGAAGGTCAGAGGGAAGAGGCTGGAGAGGGGATATCAAGACCGCGTCCTTTCCCACTTCCCAAGGAAGGTCAAGGGATCAAAGGAGAAGGGATTCGTCTCTTCTTCATTCAAGAGGGGCCTAGAGCCTACTGAGTTCTTCATGCTGTCTGTGTCGGGTAGAGAATCACTGGTTGACACTGCCGTAAGAACAAGTAAATCCGGATACATGCAAAGACGCCTGATTAACGCAATGGACGACCTGAAGGTTGCAAACGATCTGAAAGCTTCCGTGAGAAACACTGCTAACAGAATCATACAATTCGAATATGGCGAGGACGGAACAGACCCGGCCAGGAGTCGGAAAGGCAGTCCTTTCGACGTCGACCAAGTTCTGAATGATGCATTGGGGGGTGGTAACTGATGGTAGTTAAGAGTGCAACAAAGAAGAAATTGATGGATCTAGGCATCGAGGAGGAGTATGCGCACAAGCTTGCCGATGACAGAAAGTGGGACGATGTAAAGGGACTCTCTCCCGGGCAAATTGCTCAGATTTGCGGCATAGACTCGGGAACATCTCAGAGAATCCACGATGTCATGGCTAGCTCTGTAAAATCATCCAGAGCTTCTAGTGCGAGTTCCGAGAAGACTATTGTCAGACGCCGAACAGTCTCTCGTCGCCGAAGAACTACTCGCTCTCTCCCTTTGCAGGATTATGACTACGATTCAAAAATGGCCCAACTTATCCGTGACATTGACCATGAAGATGAGATGTATATCCAACTAAAGACAGCCGCAACAAAAGTAGGCTCGAACATGACTCCAAGGATGATTGATCAGCTAGTAAAGGGACTTCACAGCAGGGGGGAGAAGAAACTGACCGATGCTAAGGCAAAGAAGATTGTTAATTCTGCAAATAATTTCTATATGGATTCAAAGGCAGTCCCTCACGAAGCGGTGGGAATTACTACGGCCCAGTCAATTGGTGAACCGGGAACGCAGATGACAATGCGTACTTTCCACTATGCGGGTGTGGCAACTGTGAACGTCACACAGGGTCTTCCAAGGATTATCGAGATTGTCGATGCGAGAAAGGTACCCAAGACCCCGACCATGATCATATACATGGATGAGAAGAATTCCAAAGGCAAGCCCCTAAGGACCAATGAGAAGCTAGTCCGCGATCTAGCAGCCGCAATCGAGACCACCACTGCAATGGATATTGCTACAATTGACGTCGACGTAGCCCAGAGGAACATCGTCCTACAATTGAACAATAGCAATATGAGGCTTAAGAAGATGAATGGGGCCGAAGTGAGGGACAAACTTTCCCGCGCTCTGCGACTTTATGTCCAAGCCGATAACGACGATCGCCCAAAGTCACTCAGGATAATTCCCGGAGTATCAAAGGAGGAGGACCTGGCCGATCTTGCATCCGACCCACCGACATACACCGCTCTCCTACAGCTTGAGGACAAGATCAAGAAGCTCCGTTTGAAGGGATTGCCAGGAATCAGCAGGGCTACTGTGCAAGGGCCAATGTCCGATACTGGAGAGTACTATATTTCCACAATTGGCTCTAACCTTTCGAAGGTCAGCGAGTTCGACGGCGTGGATAGATCGAGAACCTACACCAACAATATCAATGAGATACACGACTATCTCGGAATCGAAGCAGCTCGCCAGGCAATAATCAACGAAATGTGGGACACACTGGAGGGGGCCGGTCTCGATGTTGACGTAAGACACCTGATCATGGTTTCAGACGTAATGACTACTGGTGGCGAAGTTAGGGCCATAGGCAGGCATGGTGTCAGCGGTACCAAGCACTCAATACTTGCCAGGTCTGCTTTCGAAGTCACTGTCACACACCTATTGAAGGCAGGAGTAATTGGAGAGAGGGACATGCTGTCTGGAGTGACTGAGAATATCATTGTCGGACAGCCGGTAGCGCTGGGTACGGGCAGCGTCGAGTTGTTCTACATACCAGAGGAAGCTAATTGAGGTGAAAAAATGGACATTGCAAGGCAATTGAAGCAAGGAATAAACACTGGCAACATTGTTTTCGGACAAAGGCAAACATCTTCTGAATGCTCCAAGGGTGAAGCAAAAATGGTACTAGTTGCCGCAAACTGCCCGGAATCTTTCATCGATGAATTGCGAAATTCACATCCTTCCGTCCCTGTCCATCAAGTAACGATGGTGAATAGGCAACTCGGCGCTGCTTGCGGAAAACCATTCCCAGTGAGTTCACTTTGCATCCTCGATGGCGGCCAGAGTGATTTGCTTCAACTCGCACCAAACCTTTGATTGAATAATCAGCCCCAAGATCAATTTTCTTGGGTTTTCTTCAAAGTCAGACCTGCTGGCCTACATCCATGGAAGAGGTATTGCGGGATCTTCTCAGAATAAAATCCGTTAATCTGAGAAACCAGAAAGTGGGTGCTGCTTCACACGGCTTCACATGTCTAGGAATAGCGACCTCCATTCCAGAATTAGAAATGCAGTCAAATGAGGTAATTATCTGGCATGCTCGAGCAGGAATATTGCCGATTACTAAGAGTGAGATAATTAGGTTTGGAATTGATGCACCAAAGGGATTCAACTTGATTCTCAGTGAAAGGGAGGTACAACCAGAATGCCACTCAGTAGGAACTTTTGATTTCAGAATTCTTGAACCAGAGGAAATTTCATTGTGGGTGGGTAAGGCGATTCTATCAGGAGATCTGATTGCTTCTGCAAGGGTTGATGACCGAGTTGATAGGGGAAAGGCGGAAAGCCGCGGAAATGAAAACTCAACCGAGAGTTTGTTGGTCCTAAAACCAGCAATTGAGATTAAGTCTTGGGCAGCTCAACGAGGTATGGAGGGGTTCTCGTCTACCCCTATCCTTCTCGCTGCTCGCTTGTGGACAGTTTTGGGCGACCTACAAGGCCCCAATGGAGAAAGGGAGCCCGGTGAATGGAACATTCTTGAGGATCCATGGTCGAAAACTGTTACCTTACTGGGTGAAATGCAGAATCTTCAACAAGCCCCCATACTGCGGACAATAGAACCACAAGAAATCAATTGGCTAACTTCGGATAGGATTGACGAAGAATTGGCAAAGGTCATCGAGCAAAGAAGGAGGGGCAATTCGGGAGAGACTAGCGTTTCAGGAACTGTTCGAAGCATGCTTCTCCAGAAATGGCCCTTGGATTCAGTAAGAGCAAACATTAGCAATAGTAAGATTCTGATACCCGGATGGTTAACCCATTTAGAAACTGAAAAAATACTTCATGGTAGAAACGGCCGCCTATACGACTACTAATTTCTCTGAAGCAGCATCATATCCTCATCAGACAGCGTCTGACCTTCCATCAGCCTTGACATCAGGTCAGTAACATCAACTCTCTCAGACGCCTGATCCTTCTTAGTTCCTGATAGCTTCAGGATATCCTGCATTGAATGAATGCACCTTAGAGAAATAATGTATCTGTTATGCAAATCATCGGCATCACCCTTGGTGGATGTTAGTCCTAGATGTTCCGAGTTTGCTAGCCCTCTTAGCCTATCTACTTCATTAGAAAGTTCCATCATTAGTGAGTGAGCTTCCTCTGACTTCTCAGAAGCATCCGTAACCGCGTCGTGTGCCTTCTGTTGCCTCTTCTCGGCTTGCTTGACTTCCTTTAGAATTGAAGAGCTACTAGCCTCTTCTTCCTTTTTCAGCGTCTTGAATTCGGCCTGCAACCTCTTCATCGTCGCAAAGAAGTCCCTTTCTTTTTTGGGGCCAATTTGTCCAGTCTGGTGCCGCCATTCTAGCTTATTCATCTGCTCGCGAATTTTCCGCGAGTCCGGGCCGCCTTTCTTCTTTCCAGAATCACGACCCCTTTCCTCCACAGAACTCCTTAATTTGGCCCTTATTTCCTTCAGTTCATTTGTCTTTTCCAGCCTAATCTTCCTGAGTTCAGCAACTCTCCCGTTTGCATCATTTCTCAAGGCCTTCTGCTTTTGGACTTCGGTAATCAACTCCTTGACCTGGCTGTTAATCTCATTTCTCTTGTCCAGTTGCCCTCTGACCTTCACGTTGAGTTGGTCGCGTCGCGTTTTGAAATCTGCTAGCTTATCGCTAACCGCCTGAGTTTTCGTTTCGAAAACATCACTAAAATTCGACTGATTGAGTTCCATCTACGTCCCTCAGCCGTCCCCAATTTGAGTCCCCATTTAAGGAATACCGAATTTTTATTCATTCTACTCTCTACGAGTGGCAACTCTGCCCTGTCTACTTCCTCTCCTTGAAACCCCTATCTTTCTGCTCTTTTTTCTAGGCTCGGATTCTTCTTTCGACTTCTTTGACTCTGAAACTTTCTTTTCAGAAATCGATGAGAGGCCACCTGACTCTAGTAATGCACCCAACTCATCTGCGCTCAGCAGACCACCTTTGGCTGCGATCCCCCTGATGTCATCTATGCTTGAGATTTCTCGTCTGCCCGACGAAACTCTGGAGAACTTCTCTAGCCTTTTCAACTCCTTTCGTTCACTCTTAACGGTTTTCTTGATTGACTCAATTTTATTATCAATCGATGAAATCCTCTTGCTGATTCTCCTGATCTCCTTCCTGCTAACCTTGTCTTCTTCAATTTCTACATTTTCTCTGAGTTCAGATACTACCTTGTTAGAGACTTCCTTATTCTGATCTAACTTGGAAGAAATCCTCCTCATCTCGCCAACTTTCTTGATATAATCTGAATGTGCCTTCTCCGCCTGCCTCTTTCTCTTTATTGATGCTTGAATCTCGAAGAACCTGCTGAATGCCGCAAGTTCTGGATTAAGCATCGGGACGGACGTCAAGTCATTGTCTATGCTTGTTAAAGAATCAAATGTGTCACTTAACCACTCTTCAAGAATCTTTGATGGAGGGGGTACGCTTTCGTTTATTGCATCCCTCTTCTCGCGTTGCTTCTGTGCACCTTTTCTGAATGAGTGAAACTCCGCAAGTAACTTTTTTCTTCCAGAATCAGAGTTCTCGAAACCCACAACTGCAGATCTCAAAGCCTTGACGATGTGCACTTGTTCCTTCCTCTCAGATTGCAGATCTCGCACCTGTCCATCTATGGTGCGAAGAAGAACCTTCTTTTCTTTGACAATTCTAGCAATTCCTTCTGCGTCTAATCCCTCTAGATCCTCCCACATTTTACTTCCGGATTCGTCACTCATTCTTCCTCACCCACTCGAACTTTTGATTTTCCTTTCTTCCGTGTCTTCTTTGCGAAAGACGATTTCCCCCCATCCTCGACTATTTTCCTCCCCTTTAGAAGGTCCCTGAAACCAGGCCCAATATCTCCAAAGCCTAGCTCAAGCCTCTTTTCCCAGTATTCAATTGCCTTATCACTTTGGGAAAGTAATTCCCTCGCCCTATCTAACTGGCTCTTTATTTCCTTTAATTCTTCAGATGATTCTGACAGCTTCTTATACATCGGTTGTGCCTTTGAAACATATTCAATCATCTTCGAATGAGCTTTATCAGCCTTCTTGAATAACTCAGACATTTTTCTATTGCTGTCCAGATATTTGATCATCTCTGGATTCGATTCCTTTCTATCTTTGACCCATTTGTCATTCTCAGAAATCAGCGACCTCCTCTTATCCAATAGTTTTCTCTCCGATTTATGATCAAGAGCCGATGTCTGGATTTTATCCTCTATCTCCTCGATTTGTTCCAATAGTTTTCTCTTCTTCCACTTTGGGTCTAGGCTAATCATCCCACCGGATTTAATCAGACTCTCCCTGGTGTCTTTAACCTCGGGAATTAATTTCCCAGCATCTCTCTGGAATCGATCTCTCTCTTTCTTGAATTCTGAAACCCTACTATTGGCATCCTGAAAAGACCTTTTCATTCGTTCGACCTTTGGACTCAAAGCATCTTCTTCTGCTTCCAAATTACGAATAACACCCGGAAGACTGTCTTTTAGCATAATCCTTCTTTTCAGGAGTTTCTCAGCGAGCTCATTTGGCCCGACTCGCATCAGTTCTCCTGTGTCCATTTCGGTTCCGAGAAATACTTCCCTTTTAGGCAATACTGGACATTTTTGTGGGTTTGATTCATACGATGTCCATTCAAGCCGACACCATGAGGGCCTTGGTAGGCAATACTATTCTCATGTCCATAGCGATAATGTTGCTTTCCTGTGCCTGCCAGAATCAAATTTCGTCACAACTCCCTAATCCCCTACAAATCGAAACAATGTACTCTGATGAGTCAACTAATTCTACTAATTTCACATCATCAGGGGGCTCTGGATTGGCAGTTTCTGGAGAGCCCGGATATGTCGGTGACACCCTCATCGCCTCAATGATGGTGACAAATTCGGGTGACTCTCCTGGCTCAGTTTCTCTGATTGTCTCACCAATTAACGGTGAAGAATTGTTCGAAGGAACGCAAACTTCGATCTCACCGGGGTCAACTCGCGAGGTTTCCGCATCCTTCACATTGTCTTCATCCGGGACGAATAATTTTGATTGGCGAGTTTCCGAGTCTGCGGTCTCGGATAATTTGCAAATGCAAGGAAATTTCTCAATTGAGGTTATGCCGAGCCAGACTCTCAACCTGTCTATTGACTCTATGGAGTGGACTAATTCTGACGGATTGAAATTAGACGCATCGATTTATCTGTCAGAAGGCAGATCTAGGAGCCTCATACTAGAGGTCTCTTTGGGTTCACAGGGTAGCAATCAGATATTGCAGAATATTCAGATTGAATCAGACCCCGGCAGAAGGACAATCACATTCGACCTCGGCCACCCTTCAGCAGATGAGATATTGGTGGAGGCTATCCCAATTGGATGGCAACCTTCATTCTATTCAGTAAATTCCTCACTGTTTGAAGTTTCTGAGCCTTCTGTGCAAAAGGACTCAATCTTCGTCGAAGCATCATTTTCTCCAGAAAGCCCTATTCCTGGAAGTAAAGTCTTGGTCACCATTTCCTTAGAAAATACGGACAATTATCAAACACAATCCGGATTTGTTCGGGTGATTTCTTCATCCAATCAGGAAATACTCGCGCAAAAGGAAGTGCAATCCCTTGGCCCTGGTTCAAACATCACAACTGATGTTTCTCTGCCAAATTGGCCCGTAAGTGATAGCGTCGGTTTAGAGGTCCAGTGGCATACAAGCGGCCTCATATTGACAAAATACTTCACAATCGAGTCGGATAATAGCCAGGAAGGACTGAATATTCCCTTTGATTTACTTGCTGCTGCCTATGGCCTTCTTGCTGGCGTCCTAACTATCCTAGTTGGCACATTAGTTTGGCGTGCAGTCTCAAATAGAACTCCTTCTACCTCTGATTTTAATCTCCGTGAAACTAAGGAATCCACAAAGTCCCAGTCTAAACAGGAAAAGACTGAGATTCAATGCTCATTTTGCGATCAAAGACTCATGGTCCCCCTCAACCATGTCGGCGGAGTCCGCTGCCCGGCTTGCTCAATGGAATTTATTGTAGGTGACCAAGACAAACCGTCGCATCCTGTCGTACGCTCATCAGAAGACACGCTAAATTGTCCAGAATGCGATCAGGCCTTGAGGGTGAAGATGGAGAATAGGCCAGCAATGTCTAGGTGCCCCGTTTGCAAGACGCAATTCATGGCCGAGGCCGAGGAGGCGTAATATGACTCAATTCAGCGAAGTTGAGGAGATGTATCTGAAGACCATCTTCGAAATTCACTCGGATACTCCTGGAGAGATTGTTAAAACCACAAAACTCGCTGAAAACATGGGGGTTTCTGCAGCTTCGGTAACAGAAATGATTCAGCGCCTCTCTCAACGTGAAATGATCACGCACATCCCTTATCGTGGCTGTCGGCTAACAACCGAAGGTTTCCAGTTAGCAGCTAGGATAAAAAGAAGAGAGGGCCTTCTTGAGGTACTTCTGAAGGATGTGATTGGCTTCAATGGAGACGTTAAGGGTGTTGCATGCAAAATGGAGCATGCCGTCGGTATAGAATTAGAGGAAACACTCGATCGCCTTCTTGGGTATCCGGAGACCAACATAACGGGAGAAAAAATTCCGAGTATTGAGCGCGACTTTGAAACGTTTGGTGTCGGCACACTTTTGCCGATAGCCAGACTTCCAGAGGGGTCTTCTGCCATAGTTGAGTTGATTGTTGCAAACGACGTCGATTCCATTACCATCAATGATTGTGGACTCACTACCGGTACAAATGTTTCAGTGTCCGAGGGCACGCTTACTTCTGGTGACAAGATCATTGTATTATCGGATAGCATTTCAATGCGGATTCTGGCCAGAATCACTTCCATGGGGTGTTAATAGATGCCATCAGACGAGGATTCACGCAATTTCCCCTCTCCAGAGAGTGAATTGGAATCAATGGTAGAAACACTACGGCCAGAGACCCCCTCTGCCCCTGAGATCAAAGGAATGGTGAAGGATGAGGATAGGGCCGCAATCAACGATAACAAAGCTATATTGAAGTCAAGAGAGGTCATTTTGACAGGCATAGATGATTTGTTAATCAGCAGAGGAGCCCGTCTGATACTTTTCTTGCCTATTTTAGTTGTACTTTTATTCGGACTTGCACAGTCGTACCGAGGTTCAGAACCTGACTGGTGGGATGGAGGGGTCCAGGAACTATTCTTTCATTTCTCATTCTCAAAATCAGTTTATCTGCTAGCTCTAGCACTGTTGGTGGCCGATCTTATGCTATTGTTCGTTCTACATTACTTATTGTGGGTCACAAAGAGGATTTTTCAAATTGAAACCGACGAAATTGTCTCTACCGGTGTTACATTTCGCAGCTCCCATGGGTATAGCGAAATGAGGGCTGTAATAGATGGCGCTTCGAATCAGCTCAACCTCACAACTACTTTGATGATTTTCTCAACTGGACTACTGGGATTATCCTTGATCACATCTCCTTCCGAAACCGAAGGCATCCCTGTCTTGATTGCTCTATCGACAGGCACCCTACTTTCAGGCCATAGTGTGTACATGGTTTCCAATCGCCCCCGATTCAACACTGTCGAACCATGGGGTCTGCTGGATGCATTTTCGCCTCCAATGCACCCCGCGTTACTGAATAAGCCATTCACAGATGTAATCAGGTCCCATGTCGACCCTCTGCTAGCCGTTCGCTTCTCCAAGTACATCTCATCATTTAATCAGAACCTCCAGCAAGGTGTAAGACTTTCAGAATTACAGGAATACCTCCTTCAAGTGCTTGATTTGTTCCGTTCGGGTCTGATTGAAGAGGATGATTTCCATAAAGCTCTTGGAGAATTGGTAGATACAAAAACTATTGATCAGATAATCAATCACCCAGAGCTGGGCGAAGAGACATTGGACAGGCTACTAATGCATGCGAGGGACCGATGCGCACCATTCTTTCGCCTAAATGACAGGATGAGGATGCACTTGTCCACCCAATCAAATGAGCAAATATGGTTTGACGTGGATATGGAGAATCTAACACTCGGACAAGCTAACCTATTCGCATTCGTGCTCAACCAGACAGGAGAGACCCAGGACCTAATCCTACGGGTCCAGACACCAGACTTCCGTCCTAATGAGTGCGTTTATCGCCTCAAAGCCGAACCACATGCAGATGACTCACTTTCCGGAAGGACCACCTATGAGAGAGTCTCATCTTCGATGGAATCATCGAGAATTGTCTGGCAGACACTAATACCATCCTCAATGGGCGATGCAACTGTTACAGTGAGATTAGAGGACTCTTCTGGAAACCTAATTTCTGGAAAGGTTCTGACATCGCAAGTTCGTTCCGACCTCTTTACTCGTCTAAGGATGACAACTGGAGCAGTGTTCATGTTCGGTGCCGCTCTAGCTATCATTTCGCCAATTCTCCCCTTTGTAGCAAATTTGCTCGGCCTTTAGGTCTCTTCAATAAGGGGGCACTATTCGGAATTGCATGGATAGTGGCGATGAGGACTCTGACGATCTTCGTACCAGATTGCATGCCATGGAATCCAAGCTCAGTAGAGTTCGAGGGCAGAGGGACTCCCACAATGACTCTGCCAAGAGGGCAGCTGATCAGAGAAACTCTGCTCAAAATAAAAGGAACGAGGTCCAAGAAAACATCACATCCAGGATGGAAGATCAGAAGAAGGTACGCGCCCAAGCAAAGATCCACCAAGCAAGCCGTGATGAGATCCAGCAGAGCATCAGGGAGATATTCTCACGTAAGAAGGGAAAAAGGGACCAAGGACCTGGGAAGTCAGTGGTCATACAACTGTCAGAGACCGTTGGCGAGATTGAGAGGATTGAGGACCGCATCATGACTGATGGGGCCTTAACCCTGGAGAAGGAGAATTCCCTAATCAAGAAACTAAGATCTCTTATTTCTAGAAGAGACGAGCTGATCCCCCATGTAGAGCAGCAGAGAATCGTCTCGATAGATTTGAGCGACATGGATGAGTCCATTCAAAGATTGAGGGCAGAAGCAGACAACGAGCACAAGCTAATGCTCGAGCAGAATAGTCTGGCCGATGAGATATGGGGTGAAATTAAGCCTCTATTCGAAGAGAGGGACTTCCTCAGGGGAGAGGGGGATAGGTTACACGCCTTGTTTGTGGAAGAAAGGGGAAAGGCAGACGAGGCGCACCAAGGGGTAGTTGAAATGCTCGCAAAGGTCAATGAGATACGAAGCGAGATTCGTTCACAGCACGAGGAGAGGGAGAGACTAGTCAAGGATCACAACAAATCCGTGAGGCAGGCACTCAGAGGACCCGATCAAAACGAAGAACTAGCAGAATCATTGTCCGACAAGCTCCTCGGGGGCGAATCGGTCACCTTCGGTGGAATAGTAGCCAGTGATGCCTCAAAAAACAGAGGAGAAAAATCGAAGCCAAAGAGAAAGTCAAGGAAGCTCGGCACTTCACGTGGAAGGAAGAGTTAGTTACCAGCCGCGTTCGTCCATCCTCACTTCGAGAGCGTCAATTTCTAGACCCGGCATCGCCTCTCCAATCATCTCACAAGCCTCCGCTACTACTGCTGAGTCTTCGAAGTGATGCGTCGCAAGGACGATAGCCTCCGCGGTTCTTTTGGGGTCGGAACTCTTGAAGATTCCAGATCCGACGAAAATCCCATCCATCCCATGTTTCATCATTAGGGCCGCATCAGCTGGAGTTGCTATCCCTCCAGCAGAGAAAGTTACCACCGGCAGTCGTCCTAATTCTGTTACTTCGTCTAGGACGGCTGCGACCTCCTTCCTGACTTCTTCTAGGCTACCGAAGGGAGTAGTTTCAACGCTGGCACCTATATCAGATGATTTTTCCATTCTTCTGTAGCCATCAAGGATATTTTCCACGATATCATCGCGAGAATTTGCATCAGCATTTCTAGAAGTCTCAATCTCAGTTGCTAGTAGCCTGGCATGCTTGACTGCACTCACAACATTCCCAGTCCCAGCTTCTCCTTTCGTCCTAATCATAGCAGCGCCCTCTGCAATCCTCCTCACTGCCTCTCCAAGACTCGTGCATCCGCAGACGAATGGAATTGTGAAGTCGTCCTTTGCGATGTGGTAGAAAGGATCTGCGGGGGTTAGAACCTCCGACTCATCTACCATATCCACACCCAGTGACTCCAAGACTCTGGCCTCCTCCTCGTGCCCTATTCTTGCCTTTGCCATCACTGGAATGCTAGTGGTTTCAATAATCTCCTTGATCAATTTGGGATGACTCATCCTAGCCACCCCACCAGAAGATCGGATATCCGCAGGGACCCTCTCCAGGGCCATCACCGACACAGCACCAGAATCCTCTGCTATATGGGCCTGCTCTGGGGTAACAACGTCCATCACTACGCCACCCTCTTGCATCTTAGCAAAACCTCTCTTGAGAAGCTCTGTTCCATGCCTCATTTTACCCAGTTCAACCCTTTGCGGCATAGTGATTCCTCTAGGCTTGTATTGATGAACCTATGTAGGTGCAATTTTACTCAACCGTCGGCTAGAACGGGAGAGTCCCCCTCTGCAATGGGGAGGTTCGGGGACTCTTCCTCATTCTTCTCCAACCATTCCATCTCTTCGTCCGGTAAATCGCTATCAGCATAGATGGCCTCTTCTGGGCATTCCGGAATGCATGCCGCACAGTCTATGCACTCATCGGGGTCTATCACAAGATATTCTTCGGCTTCCCTAAACGCTTCTACTGGGCAGACATGTACGCAATCTTGGTATTTGCATCTTACACATGCACTAGTTACTACGTGGGTCATAACGATGCAACTGCCCGGGTAATTGGCATATGAATTCTTGTATTATTCTCTAATCAATCCCATTAGCAATTTTTCTGCAACCCCTATAGAATCCTGTCCAGGGTAAACTTCCAACTTGAACTTCCCCTTGGCAACAGATTCATGCGAATCTTGGGAGAGAACACCCCTGCCTTGCACTAATCTCTCCAGCTTCAGCCTTACGTGCAGGAACTTGTCTTCATCTACTCGGCCATCTAGTCCATTCTCAATTATCGAAACTAAAGATTCATTTTCCAGTCTCGCCAAAGAGGATAGCGCCTGCTTCCCCTTCATCTTCACGCTGATTGTCTGCATCGGTGCCCCCAACGCCGACTTCTCTTTGTGGACGGAAATCTCAGATGAGCCACCACTAAGCCAACTAACAGCATCTTCGATCACTTCGCATTCGTCAACGGCACTAGCATGTATTCTCCATTCGCCACCATGGAGGCCCATGACCACCCCAGAGGACGACGTGTCTTGAATGCGTCCCACAACAGTCGATATCCGTAGCATTCCGTTCAAATACTGGTTGCAGGTCGGACGGCTCGCAAACGGGGTAGCCCCCGCAATACGGAGACGATTCAATGGCCAAGGGAGCATCAGCGAGAGCAGCAGCTCGTAGGCAGAAGGACAAGTGGAAGGCAAAGAGGTGGTACTCTATCAGAGCACCTCGGAATCCATGGTCTTTCAAGGTGATAGGGGAGACCATTGCCGAGGAAGAAGAGATGCTGGTTGGAAGGCCATTCGAGATTATGCAGAATGAGCTAGACGGCGACTTCACAAAGATGCACGTCAAGATAAAGTTCCGTATCAAGGAGGTCGTCGGTAACGACGCAATCACCGAGTTTGTTGGCCACGATGTCATGAAGGACTTCGTTAGGAGGCAGATAAGGAGAGACAGGGGGAAAATAGACGATACGATAGATGTCGTAACAGAAGATGGCTTCTTTGTCAGGATCAAGCCTTTCATAGTGACACGGTCAAGCGTCAAGGCTAGCCAGAAGCATGAGTCACGCAGCGTCACCAGGAACGAGGTAGTAAAGTTCTGCGCTCAATCAACATGGATCAACGTACAGAAGGCCCTAATGGATGGCTCATTGGAGGAGAACGTCTCCAAGGCAATCTCCAAGATACAACCAGTCAGGGCGGTCTTCTTCAGGCGCAGCCAGCTTATCCAGGACGGTGTCGTGGTAGACGACGGCCCAACTCTGGAGGAGATAAAAGCCGAAGAGAAGGCTGCTAAGGAACGGGACGAGGAGACTCCCGATCAAGAGGGCACCTCAGACGATCCCTCTGATGAGCCCTTCTCTGTAGAAGAAAAGGCAGACGCTCCCGACGATGAAGATCAAGAGGAAGAGAATTCAGATAATGCCGACTATGATTCGATGACCGTGCCACAGCTGAAGGAACTACTGAAGGAAGCAGGAAAGCCAGTTTCAGGAAAGAAGGCCGACCTAATCTCCAGGCTTTCGGAGTGAGGAGATGCCCCGCATTGCGGTGATTTGTGGAACTGGGATGAGTGCCTTCTCGACTAGTCTAGAGTCAACAGCATCTACTTCCAGCCAAGTTATTGCAGATTCGAAATGGGGGCCCGTCCCCATTTCTGTGGTGAATCATGAGTTGGGGCAAGTATTCGTCATAGACAGACACCATTCGAACGACGAAAAAAGAACCCCTCCGCACGAAATAGAACACCGTGCCAACGTGCATGCAGCCACTAGTTGCTCTCCCGACCTGATTGTTAGCGTGAACTCTGTTGGTTCGATGGTAGAGTCGATGCCACCCGGCACAGTTGGAATCGCCGAGGGGATACTGGATCTATCGATCAAGCCATGGACATTTCACGATGACGATGCGACTCACGCAGACCGGACCCACCCATTCGACCAGAGATACTCTACCATTTGCGAGGCAGTTCTCACACACAGCCAGGGCGACTCCCCAACCGGATTGGTAGTGGCCCAATGCGTAGGTCCGCAGTTCGAGAGCCCATCCGAGATCGATGCACTAGAGAGGCTAGGGGCACATGTCGTGGGGATGACCCTCGGACCTGAGCAGAGGCTAATTTCAGAGACGGGGACCCCTCATGTCTCATTGCCTTGTTCCTCGAACTGGGCGGCAGGAAGGACCCCAGGTGAGCCAAATGCAGAGATCAATCACGAAGAAGTCGACCAGATGGCATCTCAGATGAGGGGTTTGGTTTCCTCGTGCATACTTTCTCTACTTGAAGACATCAACTAGTGCAACTACCTTGATGGAGTCCCCCCCATACGTATTGCCATGGTGGAAAGGCTGAGTGTGGATGATTGGTTGCAAGTGGAGCACAGCGAGGGGCCAGATGGGACTTGGTCTACAATGATGGCCCGAGTCGCTAAGTTCCATCACAAGCACAAGTTCGCAGACGACGAGAACCATGGTCACGATATGGGATTCCGCATCGCCCTAACTGTGGAGGAGCTGGGGGAACTATCAGCGGCCATTACGAAGGGCAAGCCCGACGATGAGGCAGCCGAGGAGCTAGCCGACCTTCTTATTCTGATACTCGGGCACTCTCTCGCGATGAATGTCGATCTCGAGGTCGAATTTCACAAGAAGATGGATAAAGTCATGACTAGGAAGGCCCGAACAGGCAAACTTGGAATCAGAGTCACAGAATACACTGATTGAATCAAATAGGTGTGTAAATTAACACTCATTTTAGTTAATTATACTAGGTGTAATAATTTACACCGGCTTTTCTGAAAAAGTGCGTTTTTAGTCGTTTTTCGCAGGTTCTGCACCTTCTCTATTATATACTCAAGGGAAGCGAGACGAAGTCACTCGTATATACGAGGAGATGAAAAAATGAACGTAGATATGAAAGCAATGAAAGCAGAAATAGGTGGCGCCTTTGTGCTATCGTGGATGGTGTTCGGAATGGGTCTGGGCACGTTAGAGGGAGCAGTTGCTCTCGCTGTCGTGTGGATGGCCTTCTCGGGCGCTCACGTGCTTCCCGTTGTTACCTGGAGTCACATGATGACAGGGAACTTGGGAGACACAGAAGGCAACTGGATGGCCAACGGGATGCGCTTAGTCGCGCAAGCCGTCGGTGCGTTGCTAGGCATAATATTGGCTACCCAGTTTGGCGATGTTGGACCAGAGTGGGAAGCAACAGATATGTGGTTGCCAGACATCACCGAAAAAGCGACTGTCTGGTCGGCAGTTGGCATGATTGCTGCTGGTGCAATATGGTGGCAGGTACACACCAGGTGCGATAGCGCTTGGGCCAGTGCCTTCGGCCTGATGGTAGTAGGCGGAGCAATGACTGTGACCGGAGCACACCAGATGGGCGCATCATTAGCCAATTATGGTGACGGCATCGTCGACACGATGGTGAACTGGATCTTTGACGGTCTATTCGTCGGTGTTGGTGCCCTTGCTGGCGCTAAGATCGACGAAATGCTCTGAAGCTGTTTACCGCGGAGAGCAAAATTACGCAAGCAGGACGGGGGGGAACTCCCCGTCCTGTACACGAACTCTCGTCACGATTATTCCTACTTCACAAAGTAACCGTGGTACTCGGGGTCATCATATTCTCTAGGCTCTGTTCGCATATGGTCCGACCCTTCATAT
>Ga0208764_10000125_pt1 | contig 41731 bp, 48 predicted proteins | sample ETNtaG_18_FD_185762 | JGI IMG/M metagenome (GOLD analysis project Ga0208764, IMG submission 185762) | Marine microbial and viral communities from oxygen minimum zone, Eastern Pacific Ocean - ETNP201302SV91 (SPAdes) (version 2) | ecosystem: Environmental > Aquatic > Marine > Oceanic ... | reverse complement strand
AAAGAAAATGTAGGTCTTTTAGATATGTCCGCGTTTGCCAAATGTAGAATTAAAGGACCTGGTGCAGAAAAATTTCTAGATTATTTAGTTGCTAACAAACTTCCCAAGAAAATTGGAAGAGTTAATTTATGTCATGCTCTTAATACAAAGGGAGGGGTGCAATCTGAATTTACAATAATGAAAGAAGCGGAAAACAGTTATTACTTAGTTTCCGCAGGAGCATTTCAAAGATTAGATCATGATTGGATACAGAAATGGATGCCAACAGATGGTTCGGTTCAATTTGAAAACCTAACAAACGCAATAGGAGTATTAGTTGTTGCCGGTCCAAAGGCTAGAGAATTGATGAAAAAAATTTCCAAAGATGATTTTTCCAATGAAAATTTTAAATGGTTGAGTTCAAAAAAGGTAGATATTGGCAACGCCCCATGTACAGCAATAAGAGTAAACTTTGTTGGAGAGTTAGGATGGGAACTTCATCACCCAATCGAATATCAAAACCACATATTTGACAAATTAATAGATAATGGAAAAGATCTTGGTTTAAAGCCTTTTGGAATCAGAGCAATGAATAGTTTAAGAGTTGAAAAATCATATAAATTAGTAGGAACAGAATTATCTATCGAATATTCTCCATATGAGTCCGGTTTAGATAGATTTATACACCCAAATAAAGGAAATTTTATAGGTTTGGAAGCTCTAAACAAATGGAGAGAAAAAGGTTTTCAAAATAAATTAGTAACAATGGAAGTGCACAATGTTAGTGATGCGGATGTATTAGGAAACAATCCAATTTATAATAATGGAAAAATTGTTGGCAGAGCAACCGGGGGTGATTTTGGTTTTAGATTAAATAAATCAATAGCTTTAGGAATGGTTAAACCGGAAATTGCGACAAAAGGGCAGAAATTAAAAATTGATATTCTGGGTAAAATGCACGACGTTACGATTTTGGACGAAAGTCCATACGATCCAGAAAATAAACTATTAAGAGCTTAAATGAAAATTTTAGTCGCAGTTAAAAGAGTGATTGATTACAACGTTCAAATTAGAGTTAAAGAGGACGGCACAGGCGTTCATACCGATAATGTTAAAATGTCGACCAATCCACCAGATGATAATGCTATTGAGGAAGCAGTAAAACTTAGAGAATCTGGCAAAGCTAAAGAGGTAATCGCAATTACTATTGGAGAAGAAAAATCACAAGAAACTGTGAGAAAAGCTTTGGCTGTGGGTGCGGATAGAGGAATTCATGTGAAATCAGATAGCTATATCGAACCCTTGGGAGTTGCTAAAATTTTGAAAAAAGTTATTGAAAAAGAAAAACCAGATGTTGTTTTTATGGGAAAACAAGCGATCGATGATGATTGCAATCAAACAGGGCAAATGCTTTCTGCGTTGTTAGGATGGTCACAAGGCACCTTTGCATCAAAAATAGAAGTAAAAGATAAATTAATTCAAGTTACTAGAGAAATTGATGAAGGTTTAGAAACTATAGAAATAAACCTTCCAGCGGTTGTTACTTGCGATTTAAGACTTAATGAACCACGTTATGCATCACTTCCTAATATAATGAAAGCTAAGAAAAAACCAATAGAACAATTAATTGCCAAAGATCTAGGAGTTGATATTTCAAATAGAATTCAACAGTTAAAAGTAGATGAGCCTCCCAAAAGAAAAGGTGGAGTTAAAGTTGCTAACGTAGCCGAATTAGTTAGCAAACTTAAAAATGAGGCAAAAGTAATCTAATGTCCATTTTGGTAATTGCAGAGCATGATAATTTAAAATTAAAAACATTTTCTTTGAATGCAATTAATGCCGCTTCTAAAATTGATTCAGACATACATGTTTTGGTAGCAGGCAGCAAATGTGAAAATGTTTGTAAAGAAGTTGCTAAAGTTTCGTTAGTTAAAAAAGTTTTACAATCTGACTCAGATAATTATGAAAATAATCTAGCAGAAAATTTGACCCCATTAATTGTAAAGTTGGCAGACAAATATACTCATATACTAGTATCAGCAAATACATTTGGAAAAAACTTTATGCCAAGAGTTGCCGCCCTATTAGATGTTTCTCAAATAAGCGACATAATAACGGTTAATAGCCCAGATACCTTTATTCGACCTATTTATGCTGGGAATGCATTTGCAACGGTTAAAAGTAATGATAAAAAAAAATGTATTACAATAAGACCTACATCATTTGATCCAGCTCCAACTTCCGGAGGATCTGCATCAATTGAAAAGGTTGAATCAGAAAATATTCCAAATATTTCTAAATTTATTAAAAGAGAAGAAACTAAATCGGAAAGACCAGAACTCGGAACAGCGAGAATTGTTATCTCTGGTGGAAGAGGTATGCAAAGTGGTGAAAATTTTAAACTGATAAATGCTATTGCTGATAAATTAAACGCCGCAGTTGGAGCATCAAGAGCTGCTGTAGATGCTGGTTATATAAGCAATGATCATCAAGTTGGACAAACTGGAAAAGTAGTTGTTCCAGATTTGTATATTGCTGTAGGAATTTCAGGAGCGATTCAACATTTAGCAGGAATGAAAGAAAGCAAAATTATTGTAGCAATAAATAAAGATGGCGAAGCTCCAATTTTTAGTATTGCTGATTATGGATTGGAAGCTGATTTATTTGAAGCATTACCTCAATTTTTAGAAGAGTTGAACAAACTCAACACTATCCAAAAATAAAAAGTTTGATATAGTTATCATATGCCTCGAGAAGCAATGGAATATGATGTGGTTATTGTTGGAGCTGGACCGTCTGGATTATCTACCGCAATAAAATTAAAACAACTAGATTCTAATCTAAATGTTTGTGTATTAGAAAAAGGATCAGAGGTAGGGGCTCATATCTTAAGTGGAAATGTTTTCGAAACTAGAGCTTTAGACGAATTATTTCCCAAATGGAAAGAAGAAGGAGCACCAGTCAAAACAAAAATCTCTAAAGAAAAATTTTTATTTCTAGGAAAAAATAGATCATTAAGTTGGCCAACTTGGCTTTTACCTTCTGTTCAAAAAAACCATAACAATTATATTATTAGCCTTGCAAATCTTTGTCGTTGGTTGGGCGAACAAGCAGAAAAATTAGGTGTAGAAATATTTCCAGGGTTTCCAGCAAGCGAAATTTTATATAACGAAAATGGTTCCATAAAAGGGGTTGCAACACTAGATATGGGGCTGGATAAGAGTGGAAATAAAAAAGAAGGTTATCAAGAAGGCATGGAATTGCATGCAAAAGTAACTGTTTTTGCCGAAGGTTGTAGGGGGCATTTAGGGAAGCAGCTTATTAAAAAATACGAACTTGATAATGGAAAAAGTCCACAACAATACGGAATTGGATTTAAAGAAATATGGGAAGTAGACGACACACAACATCACGAAGGTTTGGTAATGCACACAGCGGGATGGCCACTTGATAATAAAACTTATGGAGGAAGCTTCGTTTACCATGCAGAAAAAAAACAAATTTATATCGGTTATGTTATTGGTCTTGATTATCAAAATCCTCATTTATCACCGTTTGATGAGTTTCAAAGATTTAAGACGCATAAAGATATTAGAAAAATATTAGAGGGAGGCAAAAGAATTGCTTTTGGAGCCAGAGCTTTAATTGAGGGGGGTCTTCAAAGTCTACCTAAAATGTATATGCCAGGAGGATTGTTAATTGGATGTGATGCAGGAACTTTAAATATGCCTAAAATCAAAGGTTCGCACACAGCCATGAAAAGCGGAATTATAGCCGCGGAAACAATTTTTGAAAATATAAAAAACAAAATAAACCTATCAATTTACGAAAATAAATTTAGAGAAAGTTGGGCTTATAAAGAATTATATTCTGCAAGAAATGTTAAACCAAGTTTTAGATGGGGATTGCTTCTAGGCATTATTTTTACTGGCTTGGATCAGATATTGTTTAGAGGAAAACTACCATTCACTTTAAAACATAAACATGCTGACTATCAAACTTTAAAACCAGCCAGTCAAATGTCAAAAATAGAATATCCAAAACCGGATGGAAAACTTACATTTGACAAAACTAGTTCAGTTTACTTAACAGGAACAAATCATACAGAAAATCAACCTGTACATTTAAAATTAAAAGATTCTAGTTTGCCTATCAACTATACATTAAATAAATATGATGAACCTGCCCAAAGGTATTGTCCAGTTGGTGTTTACGAAGTTCAAAAAGAAAAATTTATTATCAATTCACAAAACTGCATTCATTGTAAAACATGTGATATAAAAGAACCTTCACAAAACATTACCTGGGTAACACCCGAAGGTGGTGGAGGGCCAAAATATGGAAACATGTAAAATTAAATTTAATAATTTTTTTTTATTCTTATTAATATTAATTTTTTTTCATACACAAGCGTTCGCCTTAAGTTTTGAGGAAATTCAAAAATCAAAAGTTTCTATTATTGATTTGGTAATTTTTAGGCTCGAAAGTTTTATGATAAAAAATAAACAAAGAATGTTTGTTCACGATCCATTTAAAATTTTGTATCAAGATATTGGTATTAATGTGCAGTATATAGAGGGAGAGAAAATACATATATCTGTATTGGGAGTTATGGATAAAGTAAGATATAAAAAAACAAAAAAATACATACCTAATATTAAAGACTGTAATGTGATAAGAAACAAAATTTTTTACAATCAGTACGGTTACAGTCCAATAAGAAGGAAAAAAACTTTAGAGTTAGATGAAAATTATATGAGAGAAATTTTAAAAAAATATGTTTTCAACTTAAGCAGTTTAGATGAAAAAAAAGTCGATTTTTTAATTGATAATTCGTATATTGAAATTTTAATTTCTCATCCTTTGCCGAAGTATAATATTTCTTGCGTAGGAAGGCTTGTAGATTTTGAATTGGAATAAAATTATAGTTTAGTTGGACTTGGTTCGTTTTTATAAACTTTTTTTGGATCAAATACTTTATTTATTTCTTTAAATTCTAATTTAATTTTTTTTTTATCTATAATTTTTTTTATTGGAACAGATCTGTAAAAACATGATCTATATCCCACATGGCAACTTCCTCCAGTTCCAATGTCTACAGACATCCATAATGCGTCTTGATCATCATCAATTCTTATTTCTTTAACCTTTTGAACAAATCCACTCACTTCTCCTTTGTGCCAGATTTTATTTTTTGATCTACTCCAATAGTACGCTTCTCCCTTTTCTATGGTTAAACGCAGCGCTTCTTCATTCATGTAGCCATGCATTAGTATTTCTTTATTTTTTGCACAGATGGCAACAACAGGAATTAAACCTTGAGCGTCGAATTTTGGGGAAAGATAGCAGCCTTCCTCTATTTCTATGACATTTTCTCTTTTTTTAAACATAATTTAGTAAGCTTATTATATGAAATTTTTGTTTTACAAAATAAAAATAATATATAAATTAATCGAAGATTATGAAATTAGTAAAAGATATTCAACAAAACAAAGAAAATTTATCAAGGGTTTCTGACCAACAAGCCGAGGAAGCTGTTAAAACAATCATTGAGTGGCTTGGTGAAAACCCAAACAGAGAAGGTCTGAAAAGCACTCCGAAAAGAGTGGTGAAGGCTTTTAAAGAATATTTTCAAGGCTATAAAGAAGATCCAAAAATATTTTTAAAAAAAACGTTTAGCGAAGTGGAGGGTTATGATGACATGGTGGTTGAAAAAAATATAAGAGTGGAAAGTCACTGTGAACATCACATGGCTCCAATCGTTGGAGTTGCTCATGTTGCTTATATTCCTAATAAAAATGTTGTTGGGTTAAGCAAATTAGCAAGAGTGGTTGAAGTTTTTTCAAAAAGATTACAAACACAAGAAAGAATGACCATGCAAATTGCAAAAACACTGATGGAAGCTTTAGATGCAAAAGGTGTTGCGGTGACCATCGATGCTAAACATCATTGTATGACAATGAGGGGAATTAAAAAAGAAGGAACTTCTACAATCACAAATTATTATTTGGGTCAATTTAAAGAAGATTTGGGTTATCAAAACCGATACCTAAGATTTATAAATAGTTAATAATTTTTATTTTTCAAAAATTTATATGAGTGAAAATTTTAAAGCTTTAGTGATTAATCAATCAGAAAATGATTTTACAAGAGAAATCCAGGATTTAGAAAAAAAATTCTTAAAGCACGGAGATGTTTTAGTTAAAGTTCATTATTCCGGTTTAAATTACAAAGATGCTCTCATATTAAAAAATGGAGGCAAGCTAGTAAAAGAATTTCCACATATTCCTGGCATTGATTTTTCAGGCACTGTTGCAGAAAGTAAAAATAATGATTTTAAAACTGGAGATGAAGTTATTTTGACAGGATGGAGAGTCGGAGAAATATTTTACGGAGGATATTCTCAGTATGCAAAAGTTAATTCAGATTTTTTAGTTAAAAAACCAAATTCATTAAGCACAAAACAATCAATGATATTAGGAACTGCTGGTTTTACAGCTTTAATGTGTTCATTCGCAATCAAAGCGAGAGAAGAATTGTTGTTGGGCGAAAAAGTGAAGGAAGTAATTGTTAGCGGCGCATCAGGCGGCGTAGGGAGTATTGCCGTAATGGCATTAAATAAATTAGGCTATAATGTAACCGCAGTTACAAGCAAAACAAATAATATTGAATATTTGAAATCAATAGGAGCCAAACAAATTATAAGCACAAAAGATTTGGACAAAGAATCAAAACCATTGGAAAAAGGATTGTGGGATGGGGCTGTTGATACCGTTGGAGGCAATATTCTTTCGAATATTCTGGCACAAACTAAAGATTCTGGAATCGTGGCTGCTTGTGGCCTTGCATCTAATATTAAATTAAACACAACTGTTATGCCTTTTATCATAAGGGGAGTTAAACTTTGGGGAATAAATTCGGTAAACGCTTCAAAAAAAAGAAGAGAGTTTATTTGGAGTGAAGCAGCAAAATTAATTGATTTTGAAAAACTAAGCAAATCAATCAAAGAAATAGGTTTAAAAGATCTTTTGGATATCTTCCCAAAAATGTTAAAAGGACAAACATCTGGAAGATATATTGTAAACGTCAACAAATAATGGATTGGGATAAACTTAAAATATTTTACGCCGTAGCTGAATCTGGAAGTTTTACCAAAGCAACGATAAATTTAAACCTAAGTCAATCGGCAATTAGCAGACAAATTCAATCTTTAGAATATGAATTAAAAGTTCAGCTGTTTGAAAGACATGCCAGAGGTCTATCCTTAACTGAAAATGGAGAATATTTATACAAAACGGCACATGAAGTTATTTCTAAATTAAAAGAAGTGGAATCCGCGTTTGTTGACAAAAAAAATAAACCTAGTGGAAAACTTGTGGTAACAACTGTTGTGAGTTTTGGAACAACATGGCTTACTCCAAGAATACAAGAGTTTATGCAATTAAATCCCGAAATCGAAGTAGAATTAATTTTTGATGATAAAGAGCTAAATTTGACCACTAGGGAAGCGGATATTGGTATATGGATGAGAAAACCAAAACAACTTAATTATATTCAAAAAAAACTTATGGATTTAAATTATCATATATACGGATCAGCTAAATATTTAGAAAAATATGGTTTTCCAAAAAATGAAAATGATTTAAACAAACACAAATTTATTTCTTATGGCAAAGGAACTCCATCACCAGTGTTTAATCCTGATTGGGCATTAAAATTGGGTGTTAGAGATGGAAAAAAAAGAAAACCAATAATGAAAGTGAATAGTGTTTATGGGCTTTTATTAGCGGTCAAAAGTGGCGTCGGGTTAGCCGCTTTGCCCGATTATTTAACTCATTCAGTTCTAAATATAGTTAAGGTTTTGCCAAGTATAGAAGGACCTAAAACAGAAGTTCATTTTGTATATCCTCAGTCATTAAAAAATGTTGCTAGAGTTGTAGCTTTTAGAAACTTTTTATATAGCAAAATTAGTGAGTGGGAGTTTTAATTTTTATTTTCTCGTTTGAGTTTTTATTTTTAAAGCAGCGCCATCTTCTATTGACAAACTGTTTTGATCTAAGCTTCCCTCAACGTCAGCAGTAGATTCAATTTTAGTTTTGTCTGCTTTAACATTACCTAATAATCTACCCCCTATTTTTACATTATTTGCTTCTATATCGCCCTTAATGTTAGAATTTTCAAAAGTGCTAATTGTTTCAGCCTTTATGTTTCCGCTTATTTTAGAGTCCACAGAAAGTTTTTCCTTTTCAACTATGTCCCCTGTGATCGACACATCAGATAGCAATATAGATTCTTTTTCACCCATAGTGTAAATATACCTATGGTTGTGAAAAAATTCAAATACAATTTTAGGTTGAATTTTGACTTTTGAAGTATTTTAAGTAAATGATAAGGCGGAATAACTAAGATGATACCTTTAAAAGATGATAATCCAACTTCTAGAAAACCAACAGTAACCTATTTTTTAATTATTTTCTGTGTTTTGGTTTTTTTTATAGAAATATCTTCACAGTCGTACAAAAGCGGAGAGCTTTTTTATTCTTACGGACTAATTCCATCAGTTTTAATGGGGCATGATCAGTTGCCCTTGGATTTATACGTTCTTCCTGCTTATTTAACAATTTTTTCTTCTATGTTTATGCATGGTGGTTTTATGCATTTAATCGGCAATATGCTTTACATGTGGATTTTTGCAGACAATATTGAAGATAACTTAGGTCACACAAAATTTTTATTTTTCTATTTTCTTGCTGGAATAGGGGCTGCTATGACACAAGTCTTAATGGATACACATTCTCAGATACCAATGGTAGGGGCTAGTGGAGCAATTGGGGGCGTATTGGGAGCTTATTTAATTAATCATCCTAACGCCAGAGTATTAGTTTTAATTCCTTTTGGTTTTTTTAGTCAATTAATAAAAATAAGAGCTTTATATGTTTTAGGATTTTGGTTTATTCTTCAATTTATTTCAAGCGGCGGAGGAGTAGCCTATGCCGCTCATATTGGAGGTTTTGTTTCTGGAATGATTTTGATATTGTTTTTTAATAAAAAAGAAAAAAAAAATAATAGAATTAAAAAAGGACCTTGGAATTAATGAGTTATTTAATACCATTTATTATTTTAATATTAGTTGTTGTTTTTATTCATGAATATGGCCATTATTATTTTGCTAAGCGTTATGGCGTTGGGGTTACAGATTTTTCAATAGGTTTTGGTAAAGAGATTTTTGGTTGGAATGATAAATCTGGCACACGATGGAAAATTTGCTGGATTCCATTAGGAGGATACGTTAAATTTTTTGGCGATAGAAATGTATTTAGTCAAGTAGAGCAGCAAGAAATTATTGAAAAATATACTGAAAAAGATAGGAAAAAACTTTTTATTTTAAAACCTTTATATCAAAGATCATTAATCGTTGCAGCGGGTCCGTTAGCAAACTTTCTATTAGCAATCTTAATTTTTACTTTCATTTTTATGTTTGCGGGAAAAGACATGACTCCCGCAGTAATAGAAGAGGTTCAAGTGGATAGCCCAGCATTTACCTCTGGTTTAAAAGCAAATGATCAAATTATTTCTGTAAATGGAAAAAAAATTAATAGTATTTTAGAAGTTTCAACTTTTATTTCAGCATCATCATCCAAAGAAATTCGAGTTGAAGTTCTAAGAAACGATCAAATCAAATCTTTTTCAATTGTTCCAAAAGTAATTTCCGCAAAAGATAGTCTTGGAAATACTATCAACAAAAGAATGATTGGCGTTCGATTGTCTGGACCGAATAAAAATTTTAATCATGAAAAACTATCACCTTCTAAAGCGGTATTTTTTTCTCTTAAAGAAGTTTGGTTTGTTACCTCCACAACTCTCGAATATATTAAAAATATATTTGTTGGTTCTGCAGACCCAGATCAATTGGGTGGCCCTATTAGAATAGCCAAAGTTACAGGCCAGGTCGCTGAACATGGTATTTTACCATTTTTAAGCATAATGGCTTATATATCTATCAGTCTTGGTTTGATTAATTTATTCCCAATTCCCATGCTGGATGGTGGACATCTAGCTTTTTACGCAGCAGAAAAAGTATTAGGAAGGCCTTTAAAGCAAAAAACTCAAGAAGGTTTTTTTCGAATCGGTTTATTTTTGCTCTTTTCATTGATGTTTTTTGCCACTTTTAATGATTTGAAAGACATTGGAGTTTTTTAAACGTATTTTAAAAAATCAAAAAAACCATTGATTATCAACGATTTTTTAATATATACCAAATGTTGTGTTAATAAATATAAAAGCAACTAAAAAAAATGTTGATTTTGCTGGTTTTTATGTAAAGAGTAAAAAAAACCAATGAAAAAGGGGCTAAAATGAATAAAAAACAATTAGTAAACAAGATAGCTTCTCAACTTAACCAGAGTAAAGCCGATGCTGAGCGTACTTTTGATACAATAACCGACATTATACTTGGTTGTTTGAAAAGTGACGAAGCAGTTAAAATTGCTGGATTTGGCACATATAAGGTGGCAAAACGAAAAGCAAGAATCGGAAGAAATCCTAGAACTGGCGAACAGATTCAAATAGCAGCTTCGCAAAAAGTAAAATTTTTGCCAGCAAAAGCTTTAAAAGAAATGTTCAATAAATAATAAGTCTATCGTAAAAACAGCCTCTAAAGTATATTTTAGAGGCTGTTTTTTTTGTCTAATAATAATATAACGATATTTACTCATGGCTAAATTTTTCATAACAGGAGGAGCGGGATTTATTGGTTCTCATATTTGTGAAGAAATTTTCAAATCTTTCAAAAACAGCAAAATAATAATTTACGATAAATTAACCTACGCAGGAAACAAAAAGTATTTAAACAACATAATAAAATCAAAGAGAGTCAAGTTCATTCGTGGAGACATCCTCAATCACAAAAAATATGCAAAACATATAAAAAATAGCGATTATGCAATAAATGTTGCTGCCGAAAGTCACGTGGATAATTCTTTTAATAGTCCCATTTCTTTTACAATGAATAATACAGTAGGCGCGCATGTTTTTTTCTTAAATTGCATAGAAGGGAAGGTAAAAAAAATCATTCAAATAAGTTCTGATGAAATTTATGGAGAAAAATTAAAAGGAAAGTGCAATGAAAAAGATAAAATTGAACCAACGAATCCATATTCAGCATCAAAAGCAGCTGCCGAAATAATTATAAACAGTCATAAATATGGATACAAAAAAGAAATTATAACCATAAGAGGAAACAATATATACGGAATTAGACAATATCCTGAAAAATTGATTCCAAGATGTATTTTAAGCTTAATAAAAAAAAAAAAGATACCCATCCATGGCAATGGCAAAAACATAAGATTCTATCTGTCAGCTGTTGATTTTTCCAAAGCAATAGTTAAAGTTTTAAAAAAAACAAACAAAGGGATATATAACGTTGGAAACACTGTGCCTTACAGCAATAATGAAGTTGCCAAGTTAATTTGTAAATTAATGAATAAAAATCCAAAAAAATATATTAAATATGTTAAGGACAGACCTTATAACGACAGAAGATACTCAGTATCTATTAATAAAATTAAAAAATTGGGATGGAAACCAGAAAAACAATTGATCAAAGATCTTCCGTCTATAATTAATTGGTATGAAAATAATTACAAATTATTTAATAAATTTAAAATGAGTTAAAATATGAAAAGATTTAAATTTAAATATAAAACTGGAAAAAAACTTTTTGACAAAAGAGGTTTTTTAAAAAAAATTATTGATGGAAATTTTTCCTCTTGTATAGAAATAAAATCTAAAAAAGGCTCAGTCAGAGCAAATCATTATCACAAAAAAGATAAACATTTTATTTATATAATTAACGGAGAAATTTTATATTTTTATAGAAATAGAAAAAGGGGCGCTCAAACAAAACATGGTTTAATGAAAAAAGGAGATCTTTTTTTCACACCTAATATGCAAGAACATATGGCTTATTTTACAAAAAACACTCATTTTTTAGCTTTTAGCACTCGCAAAAGAACGAAGTTTGATTATGAAAAAGATCTTATCAGAATTGATATGAGAGATTACAAAATTGTCAGAAAAACTATTAAAAAATTTAAATAAACTATTCTAATTTTGCTTTTTCCCAAATCGTTTCCCAATCTACATTTGGCGATAACCCATAAATTGAATTTATATTTGTGCAATGAATAGCTAATGATGGGATAGGAGAAAAACAATTTTCTTTCTCATAGACTCTATGAAGCGGTTTTTCTGCTGGATCGCTTTTAACAGTTGCAAATTCATTAAAATTTTCCCAGTATTTCATAAATAATTTTTTACTTAATAGAAGAGTTCCTAAGCTCTGGTCAATTTTTCTCCAATGTCTTTTGTTTCCCAGCAGTATGTAAGTTGGAGCATTTTGAGCATAAAGATAAGGATAGTCAGTAGGAAAAAGAATTACATCTTCTTTTAATTGAGTTGAAATTCTTTCAAAACTCAAAAGCATTTCGTGTATTGATATTTCTTCATGAACATAATCATCTTCCACAAAATATATTAAATCTGAATCGGTATTTTTAACCATGTTATAAGATTTATATATGCTAGCAAAATTGGTGTCCTGGCATAAATTTTTATACTCGGAAACATTAAGATTGGTTAGCTTGTAGGATTGGTGATATTTCTCAAAAAGGTTTTTAATTTTCTTTATAACGCTATCGTCAGATTGATCATCGATAACATTAAAAGAGATGTTCAGTTGAGGAATTTTCTTTTTTGAATAATCAATTGATTTTAATATTGAATTTAAAGACCTTAATAAATACTCAGATTTAGGTTGTTTAAATACTCTTTCTTTATTTTGATTCCATAAAGTTGTTTTTGAGCATGATCTAAAGAAAATTGTTAGCGACTTAACTTTTCTTGTTATTGGAATTTCACCGAGCGGAAGAGAAATTGATTTTTTTCCAGCTATACTTAAACTTTCTTGTAAGTTTTTGTTTAGAGTAGGAGATTCAAAGGTATTTTGATCCAATAGCTCATAACCCAACATTCTACTAAATTTAATAAAAATTTTTTTCAGTGTGTTTGTTTTTTTATTTTGAACTTTTTTCATTTTATTCGATTTATAATATTCTATTATTCATTAAATGAAAATCTTCTTGCAAAAACCATTCTTATTATCCAATACAAAAGTAGACCTACAGGACCAGTAAAATAAACAAATATTAAAGGTAAGAAGATTATTTTTTTTACAATGTTATTTCTTATCCCATCTCTTGCTATCCATGAACCAACAAATAAGTTTATGGCTAAAAAATGTAGCCAAAATATTATAAGAAAACCTTCATCAGCAAAAAGCGCATAAAGTTCATCAATTCCTTGATACAAATTGAAAACATTATAAATTGGAATTTCTAATAGAAATATTTGGTATGCTGCATAAATATAAGCGATAGAAAATAATAAAGGGATTGTAATTGAGTTGATTAGAACTTTAGATAAATTGGAATTAGGCAAAAATATTAAAAGAATCCATAGTGGTAAAACAATTAGATTTGCCCAAAGATATATAATTTCAAACGTAAAATAATCTTGAAATTTGATTAAAAAAGACATCTCTTATATTATATTATAATTAAAAAAGTGAATCCTGCAAGATATAAAAAAGATTTTGATAAAATAACAGAAGAGCTAAGATCATTTGCTTATTCTTATCTAGAAAAATATAGCCCTTCTAAACAACAATTAAAAACATATTTGTTTAAAAAAATTTTAACCAGATATAAATCTTATCTCAATAAAAAAATGATTTTTAATATGATAGACGAAATTATAAATTCACTTGAAAAAAAATCTTTAGTAAGCGATAAATATTATTCCGAATCCAGATCCAAAACTTTTCTAAAAAGAGGTTATTCGCTAAACAAAATACGTTATGCTTTAATTAAGAAGGGTGTAGAAGAAAAATACATAAATAGTTCAATTTTAAAGATCAAGGAAGATAATCCAGATTCAGATTTTTTTTCAGCGATAAAACTTTGCAAAAGAAAAAGAATTGGAGCAGTCAGAGAGGAAGGTAATAGAGAATTATTTTATAAAAAAGATATGTCTATTTTGGCAAGATCTGGATTTAGTTTTGAAATATCAAAATCTGTTTTAAGTCTTTCAAAAAATGAATTTTTGAAATTGTCTAAATTAGTTTAAGTTTTTATTATTTTTTTTTAAATAATAATCTATTCTTTTTTTTAATATGTTTTTAACAAGAAGGAAAAATAAAACTCCAAATACGCCAACCGATACCAATATTATTAATACGGTCTTGATCATAAGTTGAAATTAATATTTTAAGATTTTGGTTTTGACTTAGGTAAAATTTTTATTATTTGCGGAAAATACTTGTTTCTTTGAGTTGGAAGATATGTTTGATAAGCTGTTTCTTCATTTACCGCATCCATGACATGTTCCGATAATGATTTTCCAGTAGATTTTTTAACTAAATAACCGGCACTACTAGTCACAGCGCTTTGCACTAAAGAAGCGGTGGTAAAATTAGAAGCTGCTGGGCCAATAAAAGCCATAGGGACCATATAACATCCCGATAGCATTACTAACGCAGAGACAAAAAACAAACTTTTTCTCATTCTATTTCCTTCGAATCACTACACCATACAATGTAAAAATATTAAAGAAAAGCCTAGAAATCTGAAGATATGCTTATTTTTGTGGTTTATTTTTCCAATAAAATGGACCTTTTTACAACCAAGGCTGGATTTTTAAAGCCATTTTTTCCATAGAATATTTGCTCCCCATCATCAGAAGTTACGAGACCTCCGGAATGTTTTACAATAGCGTGTCCTGCAGCGATATCCCATTCGAAGGCTCTAGGTTCACAAACGTAAATGTCAGCCTCTCCAGCTGCAATAACACAAAATTTTAAAGAACTGGACATCTTTATAATCTTAAAGACTCTATTTTTTTTTAAAAAATCAGATATTTTTTCTGATGGATTTCTATTATGAGTGAGAGCAAATATCTTTCCTTCTTCAGTTTTCTTCTTACAATCTAGTAGAGTTTTTTTGTTATCCGAAATTTGAAAGGCATGACTTTTTCCATAGGAGAAAAAAATTCTATTTTTTTTGGGAGCATTTATCAACCCAATTTCAGGAATTTTATCAATTATTAGAGCGGCATTAATTGTATATTCATTTTTTTGTTCGATATAATCCCTTGTTCCGTCTATAGGATCGATTAACCAAAAAGTTTTATATATATTTTGTTCTTTCAGGTTTACTGTTTCTTCAGAAACAACAGGTATGTTAGGTGTAAGAGTCTTGATTGCTTCCACAATTATTTTATTAACTTCAAGATCTCCATTTGTAACAGGAGTACCATCAGATTTTTGTATTATTTTTATTTTTTTATTTTGTAATTCAACAGCAATATTTCCAGCTTTTTCAAAAACAGGTATAAGTTTTTCCGATATTTCTTGTAAATCTTTAATTTGCATTTTCTATATACTTTTCTATTAAGATGGAGTTATCTTTGATTACTTTTTTTCCAACATTTTCGAAATTAATAGTTATTTTTTCTTTAATGATAGATTGGATTTGACCAATTCCCCATTCTTTATATTTTGGACAAATTACCCTTTCTCCTAGTTCAAAATCATAATTCATAATAGCAAGATCCTCTATTTTATAATATATATATAAAAATGGGAAAAATACAATTTAACACCATCGGATTAGACAAAAAGCCCAAGGACTGCCATGTTGTTGTAGCTATGTCAGGAGGTGTGGATTCTTCCACAGTAGCAGCCATGATGAAACAAGAAGGTTATAATGTAACAGGAATAACCTTAAAACTTTATGATGATGCCAAAACATCTTCTTCTCCTAATAATAGGCAATGTTGTGCTGGCCAAGATATTATGGACGCAAAAAGAGTATCAGCAAAACTCAACATAAATCATAAAATTTTATACTATCAAAATAAATTTAAAAAAGATGTTATTGATAATTTTGTTGATGGATATATTAAAGGAGAAACTCCAATCCCTTGTGTGCAATGCAATCAAACGGTTAAATTTAGAGATTTATATTCTTACGCAAAAGAATTAAAAGCAGATGCTTTAGTTACTGGACACTATGTTGACAGACTTAAAGTTAATGGAAAAGCGTTTATGTACAGAGCTAAAGATTTACAACGAGATCAAAGTTATTTTTTATTTAATACTACACAAGAACAGTTAAATTTTTTAAGATTTCCATTAGGTAAATTAACCAAAACAGAAACTAGAAAAATTGCACACGAGCTCAATTTGAACGTTGCCAACAAACCTGACAGCCAAGATATTTGCTTTGTTCCTAATGGAGATTATGCCTCCGTAATAAAAAAATTTAAACCAAGTTCATTTAAAAAAGGTGATGTAGTTGATTTGAAAGGCAAAAAAGTTGGCGAACATGAAGGCATAATTAATTTTACGATAGGACAAAGGAAAGGAATAAAAGTTGCAGGAGAAGAGCCTTTTTATGTTTTGAAAATTGATGCACAAAAAAACCAAATAATTATTGGGCCCAAGGAAGCTTTAGGAATCAATAAGATTTTTTTGAAAGAATTAAATTTATTTGAAGATTTATCTAAATTTTCAGATATTTTTGTTAAAGTTCGCTCCACGGGAAAATTTTTGAAAGCTAAAACAATTATGCAAAATCAAAGTGCGACGGTTCATCTTCAGTCAAACGAAAGTGGAGTTTCTCCTGGGCAAGCATGTGTATTTTATAAAAAAGATAATTTCGGAGATAAAGTTTTGGGTGGTGGATGGATATCAGGAACTTCTAATTAATTATCCCCATTATTAACAGAACTTAATAACTGTTCTTTTCAATCAAAAAGTGATGCCTACAACCATATATATTTTATAGTATGAATCCGAATTAAGAGGCAACTCTTAACTGGCCAGTTGAGGAAAGACCGAGAGGTGTAAGCTCAACGGGCAGAAAGTCTCACAGAGTAGCGCTTAACATAGTGAGGCGGCGGCTTGGCGGTAGCGCATTAACGACGAGCCAAAACTTAGTTCACGCACCTTTCAGGTGTGTGAACCAGGGTTTTTCAACCAAAAGAAGTGACTTAATAAATAGAAAAACAGAACTCCCAAAAAGTAGTCCCACTCAAGAGCATGTTTGAAATTCTTGTGTCCGTCCACAGCAAGGAAAGGTATGCTTACTACCGCTGTTACAACCAAAATAGAGACTAATATAATTTTAAAAATTAGTATTTTTTTTGAAATTAAATTATTTAGCTGTGATTTGATTTTATAAAAATTTAAAACCAATAACGTTTGAGCTGTTATTTCAAATATTACAAAGGATAACATAACAACTCTTCGAAAAAGTTTATAAATTTGAATGTCAAATTTTATCCCGAGAAATATAGAATGTAGAACCAGCATCAACGCTGAGGCTATCCCAAAAAATTTGAAATATTTTGAATAATTATTTGCTTTATCTATTGTACTTACAAAAACACTATAACTACTCCAAAATTTAAAAAGAAAAAAAGCAGTTAAAAACATAGCGGGTTTGAAAATTAGATATGTAGGAAAGACACGAGCTGTTCTGCTGATAGATGTTCCGCCATCAAAATATGGAAATGTGGGACCAATTCCGTCCCCTGGAGTTAAAAATTGCTGGAAATAAATGACAAATATCAGACAAGCATTTACAGCAACAAAAGGCACTATAAATATCCAAATGCTTAGTTTTTTTATTGTGTTGAGCGGATTCAATTATATTATTTTTTCTTATTTTTTTTTCTAGCTCTTCTTTTTTTAGAGCCCATTTTTCTTCTGCCCCGGTGTTTTTTTGGATAACCCATGTTGATTCCTCCTAAATTATTTATATTGACCTTGTGATTTTCATATAGCATTCTGAAGAAGAGTTATCAATATTAAAAGCCAATGTGATTTAATGGTAAAAGAAAAGTTTTTTAAAAATAGAACTGCAATAATCACTCTCATTTCTGCTTGTCTGATCGTAGGTGTTTCCATGGGGATTCGACAGGTATTTGGTCTATTTCACAATTTTTTCATTGTTGATTTAGATAAAACCATTTCAGAATATGGACTTGCCATAGCAATTCAAATGCTAGTTTGGGGTTTAGCTGCACCAATATTTGGAGCGTGGGCAGACAAAATAGGAGGGAGTAAAGTTACCATAATTGCCTTTATATTTTTTGCTTTAGGGATTTATTTGCTATTTTCTGGCTCTAACGGAACAATCTCATTTCAAATAAATCTTGGATTATTGATAGGTATAGGTTTAGGGGGTACAGCGATTAGCGTGCAAGTATCAGAAACAAGTAAACATTTTTCATCAGAGCATAGAAGCATGGCCGCAGGCATAGTGGTTGCGTGCGCATCTGTTGGATATTTTTTTTCTCCTATTTATACACATTATGCTCTTAGCGAATTTGGTTGGCGCGAAACATTAAATAGTTATTTATATTTTATATTATTTGGAATAATTGCTGGATTTTTTTTACTTCCAGTTAAAAAATTAAATAAATCTAATTATAACATTGAAAGAGAACAAACAATCAAAGAAGCTTTAAAAGAGGCATTTTCTCACAAAGGATATGTATTGCTAACATTAGGCTTTTTTGTATGTGGATTTCAGATTACTTTAGTATCAGCGCATATTCCAGGCTACATTGAACACAAAGGTTTTGAGCAGTGGACAGCATTTGCTATTTTGTCACTAATTGGAGTATTTAATATATTTGGAACTCTTTCCTTCGGCTATTTGTCAGGAAAATATAGCAAAAAAAAATTATTGAGTATCCTATATTCTTGTAGAGGCGTAGTTATGATAATTTTTTTATTATTACCTGCGCATACATATAATGCGATGGCTTTCGGAATATTTTTTGGATTTTTATGGCTTTCAACAATTCCTCCCACCAATGGAATTATTGCTCAAATATTTGGAACTAAATATTTAGCAATGTTGTATGGAATAGTTTTTTTGAGTCATCAAATAGGTTCATTTTATGGAGCTTATCTGGGAGGTTATTTTTTTTATAAGTTTGGTTCATATGATTATGCTTGGTATATATCAATTGCCCTTTCGTTGTTTGCTGCAATTGTTCACTTGCCGATAGATGAGAAGCCTGTTATTAGAGCCACGAAGATTTAATTAATATATGAAAAAAATTTTAATTATGGGTTTGCCAGGTTCTGGGAAAACAACTTTGGCTTCAAAATTAGTGCCTTTACTAAATGCAAAATGGCTCAACAACGATAAAGTAAGAAGAGAAGCGGATGACTGGGATTTTTCGGAAGAAGGAAGAACAAGACAAGCAAAACGTATGGCTGATCTTGCTGAAAAATATAAACAAGAAGGCGATTATGTAGTTGCAGATTTTATTTGCCCAACCCCAAAGGCAAGAGAATTATTTAATGCAGATTATGTTGTTTGGGTAGATACAATCGACAAAGGTAGATTTGATGATACAAATGCAATGTTTGTAAAACCCAAAAATTTTGATTTTCGTGTTACTACACAAAATGCAGAAGCATGGGCAAGTCAAATAGCGGAGAAAATAAAATAATGTCATACGAATGGGATAATAAAAAACCAACCGCACAAATGTTAGGAAGGTGGCAACCATTTCATGATGGCCATTACGCTTTGTTTGAAGAGATTGTTCAAATCACAGGACAGGTTTGTATCCAAATTAGAGATGTTCAAGGGGTGGATGATAATCCGTTTGATTTTGAAGCAGTTAAAAAAAATATAGAAGAAAGATTAAATCCAAAATATAAAAATAGATTTAAAATTATGTTAGTGCCGAACATTACAAATATCAGTTATGGAAGAGGGGTTGGGTATAAGATTGAAGAAATTGTTCTTCCAGAGAAAATTCAGAAGATATCAGCCACAAAAATCAGAGCAAAAATGAGGAAAGAAGGAAAGATTAAATAGCAAATTGCAACTTAAAGTTGATAAAAAATTTGCCTCCAGCTCTTAATCTTTCTTGATTAAATATAAGAAAAAGATAATGATCTAATTTGAACAACTATGGAGGCAAAAATGTTTTCAAAAGAACTAAACAAGAAACTAGACGAGTACCATTTACTTAACCATCCTTTCTATAAGTCATGGAACGATGGAAAGCTAACAAGAGAAATAATAAAGGATTATGCTGAACAATACTATCAACATGTCAAAGCATTTCCTCGTTACATAAGCGCTACACATTCTTTGTGCGAAGATTTAGATAAGAGAAAAATTTTGCTTGAAAATCTTCAGGATGAAGAAAAAGATGGGGCAGATCATCCAAAGCTTTGGAAAAATTTTGCATTAGCTATAGGGGCTGAGGAAAATAAAATTGATTCAGTCAAAAAAGAAAAGTTTACGACTGAAATGATTGAAAATTTTTTTAAACATGGCAGAGCAAGTTATGCTGAAGGATTAGCATCACTTTATACTTATGAAAGACAAATACCAGAAATAGCAGAAACCAAAATAAGAGGTTTAAAAAATCATTATGGAGTTTCTTCTAAAGAAGGATTAGAATTTTTTGAAGTTCATAAAGCTGCAGATGTTTATCACAGAGAAGCTTGTGAAAAATTACTTGATGGTTTATCTAAAGAGGAACAGATTAAAGCAGAAAAATCTGCTTTGTCTACAGCCAAGTATCTTTGGAATTTTTTAACTGGAATTGCGGTTAAACATAATATTCCAATGCAAGCGGCTGCCTAATCAATTAAGGATTTTAAAATATTAAAAAAACAGACGGTTAAAACAACCGTCTGTTTAAGCTTTTAGATAAAAAGGAGTTCATTTGATTTCTAATAATCCATTTTCAATCCTTTCAGAAACTGTACCGACTGTTGCAATGCAAGCTTTTGTTGTTCTTATGGGTTTATTGGTAGTGTTAGGAACTTTGCTAGATATAATTCATAAAAAAAACGTAAAATATTTTTTTGAAAATGCAAAGAAGGCAAAAAAATCTGCAAAGAAAAAACTTACCGCAGGAGAAAAAACCACTGTTGTTTTTAAAACAATAGTTAGTGATATCGCAACCACATCAGAGTTGGGAGCTGGAAAAAGAAGAATGGCTCATCTTCTTGGAATGTACGGAACTATTCTATTTTGGATTGCTTCAGTGATAATGATTTTTTGTTATGCTGAGCCATTTTCAAATACTCCATCGGCATGGCCAATTATTTGGCATGTTGGTGCTATAATGACTGTTTTAGGAGGATCTTGGTTTTGGTTTTTTTTAAGAGTGGATGTTTATTCAGAAGCTCAACCTTGGTATAGAATTATTAAAGCAGATTTATTTGTATTAGCGCTCATAGCAACTTCCTTATTCGGTTTAATTTGGTCATTCTTACAATCGTTAAATTTAAATAACAGATGGGACGATAAAGTATTTTTGATTTTGTTTATTGTCTCTAATCTAGTTTTATTTGGTGGAGTATATTGGTCAAAGTTTGCCCACATGTTTTATAAACCTGGAGCTGCTATTCAAAAAAATTTAGCTGAAGCAGATGGTTCAAGAGATAATTTGCCCCCACCTGCTGATGCACCTGAAAAATTTGGATTGGGTATTAAACGTGAGGCACCAAAACACTATTAATATGCGCATAGATCATATAAACAAGGAAAGAAAATAACATGTCAACTTTTGTATACATGACTCGTTGTGATGGATGTGGGCACTGCGTTGATATTTGTCCATCTGATATTATGCACATCGATGAAACTATTAGACGTGCAAAGAATATTGAACCTAATTTTTGTTGGGAATGTTATTCATGCGTAAAAGCATGTCCCAATCATGCAATTGATGTTCGTGGATATGCAGACTTTGCTCCAATGGGTCACAGCGTTAGAGTTAGAAGGGAAGAAGAAAAAGGCACCATATCTTGGAAAATTAAATTTAGAAATGGAACAGAAAAAGATTTCGTTTCTCCAATAACAACAAAGCCATGGGGAAAATTTATTCCAAAACTGTCTGAAGCAGATAAACCAAATCAAGGAGAAATAAAATCTCAAATTCTTTATTCTGAACCTAGAGGGTTAAACACAAAAAAAGACTTACCAACAATTGACAAAAATTCATTTAAGAAAGGTGTTTACTACTAATGGCGAAACACAAAACTCACCATGAAGAATGCGATATACTTGTAGTGGGCGGTGGAATGGCTGGCACAGGTGCAACTTTTGAAGCAAGACATTGGGGAAGAGATTTAAAAATTATTTGTGTTGAAAAAGCAAATATCGATCGAAGCGGAGCAGTTGCCCAAGGCCTTTATGCAATTAACTGTTATATGGGAATGCAATGGAATGAAAATCAGCCCGAAGACCATGTGCGTTATGCTCGTAACGATCTAATGGGATTAGTAAGAGAAGACCTTGGTTATGATATGGCTCGTCACGTGGATTCAACAGTTCACATGTTTGATGAATGGGGTTTGCCAATGATGAAGAATCCAAAAACAGGACGTTATCAAAGAGAAGGTAAGTGGCAGATAATGATTCATGGAGAAAGTTACAAACCTATAGTAGCTGAAGCAGCTAAAAAATCTGCTGATAAAATTTATAATAGAATAATGATTACCCATCTATTGATGGACGAGAATAACGAAAATAGAGTTGGTGGAGCAGTAGGGTTTAATATGCGCACAGGGGATTATTACGTGTTTCGTGCTAAAACTGTAATTGTTGCCGCAGGTGGGGCATCACATATTTTTAAACCAAGGGCAGTAGGAGAAGGTATGGGAAGAACTTGGTACGCCCCATGGAGTAATGGTTCTGCTTATGCTTTACCAATTGCTGCGGGCGCAAAAATGACTCAAATGGAAAACCGAATTGTTTTATGTAGATTCAAAGATGGATATGGTCCTGTAGGTGCTTATTTTTTACATTTAAAAACTTATACTCAAAATGCTAACGGCGAAAATTATGAGAAAAAATGGTATGAGCATACAAAAAAATTAGTAGGAGAATATATTGATCACCATCCAACACCAACATGTCTACGTAACCATGCTTTTGTCCAAGAAGTTATGGCTGGTGGTGGACCAATTCAAATGGTGACTAAAGAAGCCTTTCAAGATCCACACCTAGAAACAGTTGGTTGGGAAAATTTTCTTGGCATGACAGTTGGACAAGCAGTTGTTTGGGCGTCTCAAAATATAGATCCTAAATATACAAATCCTGAACTCACAACTTCAGAACCTTACGTTATGGGTTCTCACGCAACATGTTCTGGAGCATGGGTAAGTGGTCCAGAAGATATTTCTCCGCCCGAATATTTTTGGGGATATAATAGAATGATGACAATCCAAGGACTTTTTGGAGCAGGAGATACAGTTGGAGGAAGTGCGCATAAATTTTCTTCTGGTTCCTTCACCGAAGGTCGTTTAGCGGCAAAAGCTGCAGTTAAATATATAGAAGATCAAAAATCAAAAGACATTAAAGTTAGTGAAGAGCAGTGTGAAAATTTCAAAAACATCATATACAAACCACTAGAAAACTATACTGTTGGCAGAAATGAAATTACTGGCGGCACAGTTTCGCCAAGTTATTTTTCTCCAATTCAAGGTCTTCAACGTCTTCAAAAAATTATGGATGAATATGTTGGAGGTATTTCTGTAAATTATATGACCAATGGAAACTTACTTAAAAAAGGATTGGAACTATTAGAATGGCTACAAGAAGATCTAGAACATATTGGAGCAGAAGACTACCATCAGCTTATGCGCGCTTGGGAATTAAAACATCGCGCCATAACTTCACAATGTGTAACTGAGCATACACTATTCAGAGAAGAAACACGTTGGCCAGGATATTATTATCGAGGAGATCACATGAACTTAGATGATAAAAATTGGCATTGCTTAACCGTGTCTCGTCGCGATCCAAAGACAGGAAAATTTACAATGGAAAAGATGCCGGTTTATCACATAATTGGAGATAAAGAGAAAAAAAAGGCTTCATAATCTTAACCAATGAGTCTTCAAGATAAAAAAGACGAAGAAATATTTAAAATTGCTGAACCTATTTGGGACAACTTGGTTAAATCTTCAAATATGAAAGATTATGGTTCATTTACTAGAGATTTTTCATCACAAATGTTATATGGCGCTAATGAGGTGGAACTAGGAAAACAGTGGGCAAATAACAAATTATTGACAAATTTATCTCAAAACAAAGAGTTTTTAGGATGTTTAAGACGCAGTGGTTTTGTCACTGTTCTTTTAAAACAAAAAAGTGACAAAGTTTCTGGGGATTTTTTAGGCCGACTAGTACTAGGAGTTGAAGACCAACAAATCAAAGTTTTTGGGGCAACAATCTTTTAGTTATAAATTTGTTATCTATTTATTGACATTATTATGTACTAAGAATAATTGTTAATTTCATGGAAGTTTTCTTACCTATAGCAGAAGTTCAAATAAACGTAGTTTTATTTCTCATTGTAAGTTTTGTTGTAGGTTTTTTATCTGGCCTGTTTGGTGTGGGAGGAGGTTTTTTAATGACTCCTTTTTTGATTTTTATGGGAATACCTCCAATATATGCCGTAGCAAATGAAGCAAATAATATTTTAGCCTCATCAACTTCAGCCTCTTTAACTCATTGGTTTAAAAAAACCATAGATCTTAAAATTGGCTGGCTTATAGTTGTTGGAGGTTTATGTGGAACACTATTGGGAATTTTAACTTTCGGATACTTTAAACAACTTGGGAAAATAGATTTAATAATCACGTTAGCTTATATGTACGTTCTTGCTATCATTGGAAGTCTTATGCTTAGAGATGGGATTATGGAAATTGATAGAATTAAAAAAAAAGTAATAATTAAAAAAAAATTACACACACACTACTGGATACATGGATTGCCTTTTAGAACAAGATTTAAAACTTCAAAAGTTTATGAAAGTGCTTTGGTACCAATCATATTAGGTATTATAGTGGGTTTTATATCTGCAATCATGGGCGTTGGAGGAGCATTTTTAATGGTACCTGCAATGATATATTTGATTGGCATGCCAACAAAACTTGTTCCCGGTACTTCTTTATTTGTGACAATATTCGTAACAGCTTTTGTAACTATTTTGCACGCTTTTGCTTATAATACAATTGATTTAGTTCTTGTTTTAATTTTAATTACAGGATCAATAGCGGGTGTGCACTCAGGACAAAAAATTGGACAAAAACTTCAGGGATCGGAATTAAAAACTTTACTAGCAATATTTATGCTGTTGATAGGACTTTTTATGGCATACGATACTTTTTTTAGAAATGGAACACCCAGTATTAATATTCCAACAGATCAAATTGCAGAAATAAGTTCATTTGGAAATACAATTTACAACCTTTCAACTAAGCATCCTATTGTTTATGGGCTTTCTTCAATTTTCTTAGCATTGGTTTCGGGAGTAGCAGTATCTTTTATAAGAAGAAAAATAAGCAAATGGAAAGCAGAACAATTAAACAGACCCAACAATTAATTGATTGTTGTTTACGATATATATATATTGAATAAAAAATTCTAAGAGGAAATAATTAATGACAAAAATGACTACAGAAGAAGCTTTTGTAAAAGTATTGCAAATGCATGGCATAGAACATTCATTTGGAATAATAGGTTCTGCTTTTATGCCAATTTCAGATTTATTTCCGAAAGCAGGAATCACTTTTTGGGATGTAGCTCACGAGTCTAATGGAGGATTGATAGCAGATGGTTATACGCGTTCCACAGGAAAAATTGCTATGTGTATAGCACAAAATGGTCCGGGAATAACAGGACTGGTAACACCCATCAAAACAGCTTACTGGAATCATACACCAATGCTTTTAGTTACTCCTCAAGCAGCAAATAAAACAATCGGGCAAGGCGGTTTTCAAGAAGTTGAACAAATGAATCTTTTTAAAGATATGGTTTGTTATCAAGAGGAAGTGAGAGATCCATCTCGTATGGCCGAAGTATTAAATCGAGTAATTGAAAAATCAATTAGAGGTTCTGCGCCAGCTCAAATTAATATTCCAAGAGATTATTGGACTCAGGTAATAGATATAGAACTTCCTCCTATAGTAAGATTAGAGCGTCAAGCAGGCGGAACCAGTGCAGTTACAGAAGCAGCTAAATTGTTATCAGAAGCAAAATTTCCAGTAATATTATCCGGAGCGGGAGTTGTTATAGGAAACGCAATTGAAGAGTGTAAAAAATTAGCAGAGAGATTAGATGCTCCTGTGTGTTCAGGATACCAGCATAATGATAGTTTTCCAGGAAGCCATCCTCTTGCAGCAGGACCTTTAGGTTACAATGGTTCAAAAGCCGCAATGCAGCTAATTGCTAAAGCCGATGTTATTTTGGCTTTAGGAACTAGATTAAACCCTTTTTCGACTTTACCAGGTTATGGAATAGACTATTGGCCCAAAAAAGCAAACATCATTCAAGTTGATATAAATTCAGATAGAATTGGATTAACAAAAAAAGTTACCATAGGAATTTGTGGAGACGCAAAATTAGTAACACAACAAATATTAACAAAACTTTCTAAATCAGCAGGAGATTTTGATAGAGAGAAAAGAAAAGCTTTAATACATCAAACAAAGTCAGCTTGGCTGCAAACACTTACGAGTTTGGATCACGAAGAAGATGATCCTGGAACAACATGGAATAAGGATGCTCGTAAAAGAGATAAAGATAGAATGTCGCCAAGAATGGCCTGGAGAGCTATTCAGGCAGGACTTCCATCAGATGCAATTATTTCTAGCGATATAGGAAATAATTGCGCAATCGGAAATGCATACCCAACTTTTGAAATGGGAAGAAAATATTTAGCCCCAGGACTTTTTGGTCCTTGTGGTTATGGATTTCCTGCAATATTAGGAGCAAAAATCGGATGTCCCGATGTACCAGTTGTTGGTTTTGCTGGTGATGGTGCTTTTGGAATTAGCATGAGCGAAATGAGCTCGTGTAATCGGAAAGAATGGCCATCGATCACAATGGTTATATTTAGAAATTATCAATGGGGAGCAGAAAAAAGGAATTCTATTTTATGGTTTGATGATAATTTTGTTGGAACAGAATTAGATCCCGAATTAAGTTATGCAAAAGTTGCTGAAGGATGTGGTTTAAAGGGAATTCAAGTTAAAACTCAAGAAGAGCTTACAAAAACTTTAAAAGAATCATGTGAGAATCAAAAAAAAGGAATTACAACATTCATAGAGGTGATTTTAAATCAAGAACTTGGAGAACCCTTTAGAAGAGATGCAATGAAAAAACCCGTTGTTGTTGCGGGTATAAGAAAAGAAGATATGCAACCACAATAATTTATCTAAGAGTTATTTTTCTGGAATTTTTTAATTAAAAAGATTAAATAGTTACATATGAGTGATAATAAAGTTTGGATGAGTTCAAACCGAAGCTTCGGTTTAGTTTTTTTTGCATTTTTTTTAATAATAGGTTTGTGGCCAATATTTGAATATCAAGAAGTTAGAATCTGGTCCATGATAACTGCTTTCATATTTTTAATTTTAGGAATCCTAGATTCAAAATATCTTACACCGCTCAATCGATTTTGGATGAAATTTGGTTTGTTTTTAGGAAAAATTATTTCACCCATAGTTATGGGAATTGTATTTTTTTTGGTAGTAACACCAATAGGCATCATGATGAAAATTTTTGGAAAAGATTTACTAAATATAAAATATAAAAAAAATCAATCTTATTGGATTTATAGAAAAAATAAATTTGGTTCAATGAAAAGGCAATTTTAGTTTAACATGTCATTTTTAAGAGAATTTTTAGAATTTTTAATGGAAAGAAAAAAATATTGGTTAATTCCTATTTTGATTGTTTTGGTTTTGTTTGGAGGTTTAATTGTTTTAAGTCAAGGTTCTGCCATTGCGCCTTTTATTTATACAATATTTTAATTTATAGTGACTTCAATTTTAGGAATATCTGCTTTTTATCACGACAGCGCGGCAACTTTGATAAAAGATGGAGAAATCATAGCCGCAGCACAAGAAGAAAGATTTACAAGAAATAAACATGATTCTAACTATCCCAAAAATGCAGTTGATTTTGTTCTTCAAGAGGCAAATCTCAAATTAAGCGAAGTTGATCATATAGCTTTTTATGAAAAACCATTTTTAAAATTTGAAAGATTGTTAGAAACTTATTTAGCTTTTGCTCCCAAAGGATTTAAATCGTTTACCATGTCTATGCCTTTGTGGTTAAAAGAAAAACTTTTTCAAAAAAACCTTCTTATGCAAAATCTTAAGGAGCATGATAAAAATTTTAATGATGAAAAAAAATTACTTTTTTCGGAACATCATTTTAGTCATGCCGCAAGCGCTTATTACCCTTCTCCTTTTAAAAATGCCGTTGTTTTAACATTAGACGGAGTAGGTGAGTGGGCAACTACAACTACAGCTTTGGGTGAAAATGATAATCTGGAAATCATAAAAGAAATACATTTTCCACACTCTCTAGGTTTGCTCTATTCTGCGTTAACTTACTATACAGGTTTTAAAGTTAACAGTGGCGAATACAAACTAATGGGACTAGCCCCATACGGAGAGCCAAAATATAAAAAATTAATCATGGATAATCTTATAGATTTGAAAAACGATGGTTCTTTTAGACTTAACATGGATTATTTTAATTATGCCACAGGGTTAACCATGACAAATAAAAAATTTGAAGAATTATTCAAAAATCCAGTTAGAATTCCTGAAAAAAATTTTTTAACACAATTTCATATGGACGTGGCAGCTTCTGCCCAAGCCGCTATAGAAGAAGCAGTTTTGACGTTGACACGATCACTGGCTAAAGAACACAAAAGTAAAAATCTATGTTTGGCTGGAGGAGTGGCTCTAAACTGTGTTGCTAATGGAAAAATTTTGAAAGAAAATATATTTGAAAAAATATGGATCCAGCCTGCGGCAGGAGATGCTGGCGGAGCGCTTGGCGCTGCCTTGTCTGTTTGGCATAAAGAACTCAACAACAAAAGAATTTACCCATTAGATGACAAGATGCGAGGAGCATATCTGGGACCAAATTATTCCGACAATAATGTAGAGCTAGAATTAAAAAAATTAGAAGCAAAATTTGAAAAATATTCTGAAGAACAAATAATTGACATTACTGCAAAAGAACTAAGTAATTCAAAAACTATTGGATGGTTTCAGGGAAAAATGGAATTTGGTCCAAGAGCTTTAGGCGCAAGATCAATCATTGCAGATCCTAGATCTGAACAAATGCAAAAAACACTTAATTTAAAAGTTAAATTTAGAGAAAGCTTTCGTCCTTTTGCGCCGTCAGTACTAAGAGAGGATTTATCAGAATGGTTTGAGCTTAATTGCGATAGTCCATATATGCTTTTGGTGGCTGGTGTTAACCAATCAATCAGAAGAGAAATGAATCAAGAAGAAAAAAATCTTTTTGGCATAGATAAACTTAACGTAAAGAGATCAACTATACCTGCTGTTACACACATAGATTATTCTGCAAGAGTACAAACGATCCATGAAAAAACTAACCCCAAATACTATAAATTGATTAAAAAATTTAAAGAAATAACAAACTGCCCAATTATAGTAAACACTTCTTTTAATGTTCGAGGAGAACCAATTGTTTGTACAGTTGAAGATGCATTTAAATGTTTTATGGGAACAAATCTTGATATTTTAGTTTGTGAAAATTTTATTCTTTATAAAGAAAAACAAAACTCCAAATTAGAAGAAGATTACAAAGAAAAATTTAAACTGGATTAAAAAATTTATTATTTTGCTGTCCATCCGCCATCTATCAATATAGACGATCCCGTTATCATTGATGAAGCATCTGAAGACAAAAAAACAACTGCCGTCGCAACATCACTTAAAGTTGCAAAGCGTCTTAAAGGAATATTATTAAGCATTTCTTTTTTAAAATATTTATCTTTTTTGATAAATTTTTTGACCATAGGAGTATCCACAAATGTAGGGCACACAGTATTTACTCGTATATTATTTTCTGCTAAATCAATAGCCATCCCTTTTGTTAATCCCTCTAATCCGAATTTAGTCATATTATACACACTTCTAATTGGCCCACCAACGTGACCCATTTGAGACGACATGTTTATGATGGAGGCGCCAATTTTTTTTCTATTTTTAGATTCAAGCATTTTTAAAGCACATAATTGAGCTACGTGAAACGTTGAAATAGTATTCAGCTTAACCATGTATTCCATATCTTTTTTTTGCACCTTAGTGAATTTTTCTGGAATATTAGTTCCAGCATTATTAACTAAAATATCGATTTTTGTTTGTTTATTGATAATGTTTTTAATTTGATTGTAGTTTGTAACATCACAAACGTAACTAATACATTTAGATTTATATTTTTTGATTGTGTTAGCAACTTTATCTAAGTCATTTTTTGTTCTACTTAAGATTATAAGATTAGCGCCAGCTTCAGCCAAAGCGATGGCGCAAGCTTTTCCTATCCCTTTTCCAGCGCCAGTCACTAATGCAGTTTTGTTTTTTAAATTTGTTTTTTTAAGATACATATTGTATTTATATACTAAATTAATAATATTTTCATAACAATTAATATTTGTAAATAAATGACTGTAAAATATCTGAAAAGGGCAATTAAAAATCCATCAACTGACGATACAAAAACTCGCATAGTTGTTCAAAATATTCTTAACGATATAGAAAAAAGAAGAGAAGAAGCTATTAAAGAAATAACAAAAAAATTTGACAAATACGAAGGAGAGATTGTTTTATCAAAAGAAAAGATCGAAGATGCAATAAAAAAGGTTGATCAAAAAATCAAGGACGATGTTCAATTCGCTCATGAGAGAATCAAGAAATTTGCCCAACATCAGTTAAAAAGCATGAATAATGAATTTGAAGTAGAACTTTCCAAAGGATTGTTTGCCGGACAAAGACTTATTCCAGTGAACACAGCGGGATGTTATATACCTGGAGGACGTTATGCGCATATTTCATCAGCAACAATGGCTATAACTCCAGCTAAAGTTGCTGGAGTTAAAACCATAATTTGCGCAAGTCCACCAAAGGATAAGAATGGAGCTCATCCCGGAATTATTTATGCAGCTAATCTTTGTGGAGCAGATGTAATTTTAAATTTAGGAGGAATTGCCGCAATTGCATCGATGGCATATGGATGTTTTGATAATCCAGAAGTTGATTTTTTAGTTGGCGCTGGAAATCAGTATGTGGCAGAGGCTAAACGTATTTTATTTGGAAAGGTGGGCATTGATCTTTTTGCAGGTCCTACTGAAATTGCAATAATAGCAGACAAATCAGCAGATAAGGAAATTGTTGCGGTCGATATAGTGGGTCAAGCAGAGCATGGATATAATTCTCCAGGCTGGGTTATTACCACCGACAAATCATTAGCAGAGTATGTTATTAAAAGAATTCCTGAATTGATCGAAAACTTGCCTGAAGGACCTAAAACCAGCGCTAAACCAGCATGGAAAGATTATGGCGAGGTAATACTGTGTGATACCAAAGAAGAAATGGCTAGTGTTAGCGATAACTACGCCGCTGAACATTTAGAAGTACATGCTGAAAACTTGGATTGGTGGTTAAAAAGATTAAAAAATTATGGATCATTATTTTTGGGGGAGGAAACAACCGTCGCATATGGAGACAAATGTTCTGGACCTAATCATATTTTACCAACGAAAGGAGCAGGCAAATATACAGGCGGTTTGTATGTTGGAAAATTTATCAAATGTTTAACCTTTCAAAGAATGACTAGAGAAGCCAACAAAGTTGTTGGAGCAACAGCAGCTAGATTGGGAAGAGCCGAAGGCATGGAAGCTCATGCAAGAACAGGCGATATAAGAATAAAAAAATATGGTAAAAAATGAAATTATATGTCTTTAACACTGGCTATTACTTCTGAGTTCAGAAAAGATGACAGCAGAACACCTTTAACCCCCAATCAAGTAAAATATTTATTAAAAAAATTTTCAAATTTAAAAATAGTGGTCGAACCATCAAGAAACAGATGTTTCAATGATGAAGATTATTTAAAAGCAGGAAGTATAATTAAATCTGATATTAGCGAAGCAAATATTATTTTGGGGGTTAAAGAGGTTAGTATAAAAAAACTTATCGCAAATAAAACTTATTTGTTTTTTTCTCACACAATCAAAATGAATAAAAATAATTTAGAAGGTACACAAGGAACTCCAGGGGTAGAAAAAAAAGAACTCTTAAAAGAGATAATTAGAAAAGGTATTACATTAATTGATTATGAGAATATCAGGGATAATTCTGGAAATGGCTATAGGTATTTGGGTTTCGGAAGATTTGCGGGAATCGTAGGATGTTATAATACAATCAATCTTCATTTGAAAATAGAAGGAAAAAAAATGTTGCCCAGAGCATTTGAACTTAATAGTTATGACAAATTAAAAGAAATAATTAATAATCAAAAATTTAAAAATTTGAAAATAATTCTTACCGGAGATGGTCGTGTAGCCAAAGGTTCGTTAGAGTTTTTTAAACATACAAATATTAAACAAGTGTCGGCAGAGGATTATTTAAATAATACGCACACCGAGGCAGTTTTTTGCAATCTTAAAACACATGATTATGTAGAGCATTATGATAATAATATTTTTTCTCTAAAAGATTTTATTTTAAATCCTGATCAATACAAATCAAAAATCAAAAAATATCTTTCAACAACCAATATGCTAATAGCTTCTCATTATTGGGACCCATTATCTCCAAAACTTTTTTCAAAAAATGAAATAAAAGAATTTAAAAATTTAAAAATAATAGGAGATATTACTTGTGATATTAATGGATCTATTCCCACAACAATTAGATCAACTTCAATCAAAGAACCTTATTATTCAATCGATATTAATTCCATGAACGAGGTCAATTTTGGTAATAATACCCTAGCTATTATGGCAGTAGATAATTTACCTTCAGAGTTAGCCAAAGAATCTAGCGAAGAGTTTGGAAATGCATTAATATCAAATGTATTACCTTATATTATTAATAATGATGACGGTCGCATCAAAAAAGCTACTATTGTCAATAAGGGCAAATTAACAATGCCGTTCACATACCTCAAAGATTTTATAAATTAAATTTGATCTAACGTTAAACCTTTTATATTTGCTGGCACCGCTACATCCATCATTTTTGGATTTGAAAGCTTTAAATTATTCATTATTTCAGCATATTCCTCTGCGGACTTTACTTGAAGTCTTGGGTTATTATTTTTTTCATTTTCAATTGTTGAATGTGTTTTTTCGTTATAATCATGAGCGGGATATACTAAAGTTTTCTCCGGCAACTTCAGCAATTTTTTGAATAGAGAATTATATGCATCATAGGAATTACCATTTTGAAAATCAGTTCTTCCAGTGCCATTTATTAATAAAGCATCTCCAGTAAAAACTCTATCTTTCATAAAAAAACTATAAGAACAATCTGTATGACCGGGTGTATAAATGGATGTTAATTCTATATTTTCAATTTTAACTTTCTCGTTATCTTTTACACGAATATCTACAATTTCTGACGCAGACTGTTCTCCCATTATTTTTAAACAATTTGTTTTTTTACTTAATTCATTTAAGCCAGTAATATGATCGGCGTGAATATGAGTGTCTATTACTTTTACCAATTTAAGATCTAGATTTTTTAAAATTTTTAAATACTCTGGGGTGTTTTCAATTACAGGATCTATAATTAAAGACTCTCTTCCTTTTCCGCTTGCAATTATGTACGTGTAGGTTGAAGATTTTTTATCAAATAGTTGTTTAAAAATCATATTTTTTTAAAATTTATAAAAAATTGCATAGCAAATCAATCTTGATTATAATCTATTAAAAAAAACATTCAGAGAGGGAAAAAATGACATTAAAAATTAATAGTATGGCTCCGGATTTTACAGCGGAGACTTCAGAAGGTAAACTATCTTTCCACAAGTGGTTAGGAGATAGTTGGGGTATTTTGTTTTCGCATCCAAAAGACTTTACGCCAGTATGCACAACGGAACTTGGTGTATTAGCTAAAATGAAACCTGAATTTGATAAAAGAAATGTTAAAGTTATGGGTTTAAGCGTTGATCCAGTTTCTGATCACGTTAAATGGCTTGATGATATTAAAGATGTTTGTGGATTAAAACCAAACTATCCAATCGTCGCTGATGAAAAATTGGCAGTTGCAAAACTTTACAACATGTTAGAAGGTGATGCGGGGACGACATCTATGGGGCGTACTGCTGTTGACAATGAAACAGTCAGAACTGTTTATGTTATCAGACCAGATAAAAGAATAGGTTTATTTTTGACTTATCCAATGACTACTGGACGTAATTTTGATGAAATATTAAGAACAATTGATTCAATGCAACGTACAGCAAAACATAAAATTGCAACACCAGCAAATTGGAAACCAGGTGAAAAAGTTATAATTGTTCCTAAAGTAACAAACGATGAGGCAAAAAAAATATATCCTGATGGATGGGAAACTTTAAAACCTTATTTGCGTAAGGTGCCTGACCCAGCAAAATAAATTTGGATCAAAAAAAATTAGACCAGCAATCTCAGCATTGGGAACTTAATTTCTCAAATAAGCCTGAGATGTTTGGTCTAAAACCTAGTATTGCTGCTACGCAATCAATTAAATTATTTAAAGAAAAAAATATAAAAAATATTGTTGAACTTGGAGCCGGACTAGGCAGAGACACAATTTTTTTTGCTCAAAATTCTATACAAGTGAAAGCTTTAGACTATAGTTCTTCTGCAATCAAAATTATCAACGAAAAAGCATCAAAAAAAAATTTATTAAATTTTGTATCAACAAAAGTTTTTGACATTAGAAAAAAACTTCCATTCGAAGACAATTCTCTAGAAGCGTGTTTTTCGCACATGCTTTATTGCATGGCATTATCCATGCGAGAGCTTGAACATCTTAATAGTGAAATCCATAGAATACTAAAACCTAAAGGAATTAATATTTATACAGCACGTCATACAGGCGATGGTGATTATAAAAATGGAGTTCATATAGGGGAAGATCTTTATGAAAATGAAGGTTTTATTGTTCACTTTTTTTCCAAAGAAAAAATAAAAAACCTATCAAATGGATTTGATATTTTAGAAATTGAAAAATTTGAAGAGGGAACGTTTCCTAGAAAATTATTTAAAGTCACGTTAGTAAAAAAATCACTTACAAGGTAAATTATTCGCCTTCCATCCGGCGTTTTCTTTATTTCCCAAGAATCCATCGGATATGTTTAAACATTTATAATCTATTTTTGTTAATAGTTCAGCGGCAGCTTGTGATCTGACACCGCCCATGCACATAGTTAATATTTCATTATCTTTATTGATATTTAATTTTTTTAATTCCTCATCAAAATTGCTATTAAATCTTTTATCTGCAAATTGTATTGTGAGAAAATAAGTTTTTAGACCAATTTTATCACCATCAGGTTGGCCGTCAGTTTTCCATTCCTCTTCAGTTCTAACATCAAGCAGAACACATTTTGGGTTATTTTTTATATAATCTTTTATTTTTTTACTTGGTATTTGTTTGATCATTTTTTTATCTTTCTAAAGCTACAACAGCAGCTGCTATAGAAGCTAATCTGGCTTCTGATTCATCAGAGCGACTTGTGATTACAATAGGAACTTTGCCGCCTATTACTACTCCAGCAGCACAAGCACCCATAAAATAAATCATCATTTTTACCAAAGCATTTCCAGATTCAACATTAGGAACAAGTAAAATATCAGCATTTCCAGCAACATCATTTTTAATTTTTTTTATTGCTGCAGATTTTTTTGAAACAGTATTATCAAAAGCCAGTGGTCCAAAAACATCAGCGTTGATATTTTCTTCTTTGGATTTTTTTGTAATTGTATCGGCCTCAATAGAACTCGGCACACTTTCTATTACTTCTTCTGTAGCAGATAATACGGAGACTTTTGGTTTGGTGATTCCAATTTTGTTAGCAAAGCCCACAGCATTTCTTAGTATATGCATCTTGACTTCCAATTTTGGCAATACATTTACAACACCATCAGTGATGATAAAAGGTTTGTCATCTGCTCCCAAAGTCATATGCCAAACATGACTCAGTCTTTTTTTCCCAATTAAATTCAAATCTCTTTTTAAAACGGCTTTCATTAAAATATCCGTGTGAATATGTCCTTTAACAATAATTTTTACTTTATCTTCGCTTGCTAATTTTGCTGCAATTGGAGCTGTGCTGTTTTCATTATTTTCATTAATAATTTTATATTTTGATATATTCCAGTTTAATTTTTCAGCATACTTTTTAATTTCATTTTCATTACCAATGAAGGTGGGATTAATTAAGTTATGTTGAACTGCTTTATGAACCGATTCCATTGGAAATATTTCGCCAGCATTTACAATGGCAGCATTCACAACTCCTTTTTTTTTTGCAACATTTATTAAATTGTTGGGACAGACAATTTTTTTACTTGATAGCATAAATTAAAATGCCCATTCGTAAGCAGAAAGGGAAGCGGAGCCTCCAGTGTGTATAAAAAGCACATTATCTTTTTTTGTGAATTGTTTCTTCTTCACCAATCCAATTAAGCCAGCAAATGCTTTACCTGAATAAACGGGGTCTAATAATATCCCTTCTTTTTTGGCCAAAAGTTTTGTGGCTTCTATCATTTCGTCGCTTGGCTCTCCGTAACCAGGTCCAATATATTCATCATACACAACCACTTCTGATTTATCTAAAATGTTGCACTGAAGTAACTCGCAAGATTTTTTTGCTTCCATATAAACTTTGTCTATTTGAATTGTTTTGTCGTATCTAATACAGATTCCGATTACAGGAATATTGCAATTAAAATATTTTCTACCAGCTAACAGACCTGCTTGTGTTCCAGAACTTCCTGTTGCATGCACAATATGTGAAAAATTATATTTATCATTTTCTTTTATTATTTCGTTTAAACATTCCACATATCCCATAGAGCCAATTGGATTTGAACCACCTCCTGGTATGAAATAAACATTAGTTCCTTTTGCTTTTAAATCTTTTATTGTTTTTTCGTAGTATTCTAAAAAATTTTCATTTTTAGGACATATTTTTATATCTGCCCCATACAGTTTATTTAAAAAAACATTTCCAGAATTCATGTAAGCTTCTGGAGGATCTTTGACTCTTTGCTCTAAAATAATAAGACATTTTAAACCCATCAATGTACAGGCAGCTGCTGTTTGTCTTGCATGATTAGATTGTACCGCTCCAACAGTTACAACCAATTCTGCTTTGTTTTTTATTGCGTCTGGTATCAAAAATTCTAATTTTCTAGTCTTATTTCCTCCAGTGGCTAAACCTGTACAGTCGTCTCTTTTTATAAAAATATTCGGGCCACCTAAATATTTAGTAATATTTTTAAGATGTTCTATGGGTGTTGGAAAATGTCCCAGTTTAATTCTTTCAAATTTTTCTAACATACTCATTTATTTATGCTATTAAGTAAAATATGCAAGATATATATATTGGAGACGAAGGAAAAGGATTTCCTTTAGTTTTAGTCCACGGTTTTTTAGGATCATCAACAATGTGGAGACCGCAAATTGATTTTTTTAAAGAAAATTTTAGAGTAATCACACCAGATTTACCTGGTTTTGGAAAAAGTAATAAAGCAAAGTTGCATAATAGTATTCATTCAATATCCAATTTAATACTAGATTGTCTTGAGAAAAAAAACATAAACAAATTTCATTTATTAGGTCATTCTATGGGAGGCATGATAGTACAAGAGATGGCTAAAAAAAAGGGAGACAGGATTTCAAAACTGATATGTTATAGCACTGGACCCATAGGCGCAATGCCAGGAAGATTTGAAACATTAGATGAGTCTAGGGAAAATCTAAAAAAGAATGGTTTAAAAACTACAGCAAGAAATATTGCTAAAACTTGGTTTGTTAAAGAAGAACATGCGAAGTATTTTGATGTTTGTATTGAGTCAGGAATGCAAACCTCAATTGAAGCAGCCGACAATTCTTTAATCGCGTTTAAAAACTGGAATGGCGCTGATACTTTAAAAAACATTAAAAATGAAACATTAATTATTTGGGGTGATAAAGATAAATCTTATAATTATGAACAAGTAAAAACTTTAGAAAAAAATATAAAAAGTAGTTCATTAGTAATTTTTGATGGATGTGCTCACAATGTTCATTTGGAAAAAATTGAAGAATTTAATAGAACTGTTCTTAATTTTATAAATAATGAATAAAAATTTATCACTATTAGCTTTGAGTCAAGTTTTTGGATTTACAGCCAATATTATTACAGTTTTTTTAAGTGGGATTGTTGGGTCACAAATTACTTCTATAAAATCTTTATCAACGTTACCTACATCTTTGTCAGTTCTTGGTACTGCAATTTTTACTATTTTAGCAGCAAAAATTATGGGAAAAATAGGTCGCAGGTTTGGTTTTATTTTTGGAGCTCTAGTAAGTTCCGCTACTTGTTTGCTAGCTGTTTTCTCCATCATTCAGCAAAACTTTATTTTATTTTGTATCTCACATTTAATTCTTGGTTTGGGAATAGCTTTTGCTCATCAATATCGTTTTGCTGCCGCAGAAAGCGTAGAGAAGGAAAAAGTACCAAAAGCTATCTCTACTTTAATGTTAGCTGGAATCGTTTCATCTTTTTTAGGCATAACCTTAGCGAATTACACAAAAAATTTTGTTCCTGATCATTTATATGTTGGCTCTTATCTTTTGCTCGCTGCATTTACTTTTATGCCAGCTTTACTTTTTATTTTTTATAAAAATAATGAAAAAGCAAAAATAAATTTTAATGATAAATATAATGGACGCAGTTTATCTCAAATAATTTTTCAACCAAGATTTTTACAAGCGATTATTGCCGCCGCATTTGCGTATGCTATAATGTCGTTTTTAATGACCGCTACACCTTTAAGTATGCATGTGATGGAAAAAATGAGTTTAGAAAAAACAGGAATTGTTCTTCAATTTCATTTAGTAGCTATGTTTCTTCCCTCGTTAATTACAGGACATTTAATTAAAAAGTTTGGACATAGTAATATAATTTATATAGGAGTTTTTTTTTATGTTGTAACAATAATCCTAAGTATATTTGAGCAAACATTTGCAAACTATATGGTAGCTCTAATATTTTTAGGACTAGGATGGAATTTTTTATTTATTGCCGGAACTAGCTTAGTTGTTTTAACTTATAAAGAAGAAGAAAAATTTAGAGTACAAGGAATTAATGATTTAATTGTTTTCTCTACCATGGCAGTAGCAAGTTTATCGGCAGGAATATTACTAACCTTAACTAGCTGGAAAACCATGAATTTAATATGCATTCCTATTTTACTTTTAATAGTTTATTCGACTTTTAGAGCAGATATATTAAGTAAAAAATGAGTTTTCTATTATTGGGTTTGCTTACTGGTTTTAGTCTAATTTTAGCAATTGGAGCTCAAAATATATTTGTAATAGAGCAAGGTTTAAAAAAACAATATATTTTTTTGGTTTGTTTAATTTGTTCTATATCGGACTTAGTATTAATTTTTTTGGGAATTTTTTTATTTGAGTATTTTAGAATCTATTTTAATAATTTTTTAGAATTAATTTTTAATATACTTCTTTTATTTTTCTTAGCTTATTTTATAATAAGCAAATTGAGATTTAATTATGATAATTTAATTATTAATCTTGAAAATAAAAAAATATCTTTAACCAGCATTATATTAAAAACATTAGGTTTTACTTATCTTAACCCTCACGTTTATTCCGATACTGTTTTTTTCCTTGGAAATTTCTCTAAGAACTTTTTGATTATCCAAAAATATCAATTTGGATTAGGAGCTGCTATGGCTTCTTTTTTATTTTTTTTTAGTCTAGGCTTTTTGTCTAAATTTTTATCTAGATATTTACAAAATAAAACCGCGTGGAAATTTATAAATTTATTTATAATAATTTTTATGAGTATTTTATTTTTTTATATTTTTTCAGATACTTTAAAATTAACGTAAAGTTTTAGCAAAAGCCCTTATATCTTTAACCAACAAATCTGGATGTTCTAAAGCTGCAAAGTGTCCACCTCTTTTCATTTTTGTCCAACGTTTTAAATTAAATATTCTTTTAATGTATGATTTGGGTGGCCACTCAGACATTTCTTTTGGAAATTCAGCTACAGCCGTGGGAACTTTTATTTTTTTAAAATTTTTAGGAAAAAATCTGCCACCTTCTTCTCTTCTTCCAAAATATATCCATGAAGCAGTATTAAATGTATTTGTAACTAAATAGACCATAATATTGGTTAACAAAGTATCTTTAGAATACACTTTATCAATTCTATTGTTTTTAATATCAGACCAGGAAAAAAACTTCTCCAAAATCCATGCGGCTGTACCGACCGGACTGTCTATCATCGCATAACTTAATGATTGAGGTTTTGTTGCTTGTTGAGTTCTATAACCCTCTTCCATAATCTGATCTTTTTTAAATCTTTTTTCCCAATTTTTTTCTTGTTTATTTCTAGCCCCATTAAAAAGCCTCATGCTTAAAAAATTTACATGAATAGCTTTACATGATTTAAAATGATCATATCCAAGCCAATTAGAAATTGTTGAACCCCAGTCACCACCTTGAGACAAATATTCTTTATATCCAAGATTTTTTGTCATAAATTTATTCATTATCTTCGCAATCTTTCTGGGGCCAATTGGTTTTTTAGGAGATCCAGAAAAACCAAATCCTGGAAGAGAAGGAGCTATCACATCAAATGAATCTTCTTTTTTTCCTCCAAATCTTTCGGGGTGAGCAAGTTTTTCAATAATATTTAGAAATTCAACAATACTCCCGGGCCATCCATGTAAAATGAGTAAAGGCATTGGATTTAAACCACTCCCTCTTTCCCTTATGAAATGAATATTGATTCCATCTACTTTAGTTAAATAATTAGAAAATTTATTTATTTTTTTTTCTTGTTTTCTCCAATTAAATTTTGTGACCCAATATTTTGAAATTTCTTTTAAATATTTTAAATTTGTTCCATGTTCCCAGCCATTCATATTTTGAATATTGTTCCATGGGTATTTTTTAACTTTATCGTATATTCTATTAACTTTGCCACTTGCCACTCTTAATTTAAAAGGTTTGATCATTTTTTAGCTATGGCTTATCCAAATAGTTTTTGTTTGCAGATATTGATTTAATGCCTCAGTGCCCTGGTCTCTACTTAATGATCCAGACTGCTTATAACCACCAAATGGAACTTTAATATCTCCTTCAGAAAAAGTATTAACCGAAACTGTTCCACAAGGTAAACTTTTTGCTAGATGAAAAGCTTTATTTATATCTTGGGTAAAAACACTGGCATGTAAACCATATTTAGAATTTTTAGCTATTTTTAAGGCTTCCTCTGAGTTCTTAACGGTAAGTACACCCAGTACAGGACCAAAAATTTCTTCTTGGGCTATAGTCATGTTTTCTTTTACGTTGTCAAAAAGAGTAGGTTTGGCAAAAAAACCTTTTTGTTTATTTTCAGATACTCCACCAAGAAGCATTTTTGCTCCTTCATCAATACCTTTTTGTATATATCCATCTACTTTAGCTAGATGTCCTTTAGAGATCATCGATCCCATATTGCTATCTACACTTAAAGGATCTCCCACTTTAATTTTTTTAATTTTTTTAGAAATTTTATCTAAG
>Ga0208764_10000121_pt1 | contig 42346 bp, 27 predicted proteins | sample ETNtaG_18_FD_185762 | JGI IMG/M metagenome (GOLD analysis project Ga0208764, IMG submission 185762) | Marine microbial and viral communities from oxygen minimum zone, Eastern Pacific Ocean - ETNP201302SV91 (SPAdes) (version 2) | ecosystem: Environmental > Aquatic > Marine > Oceanic ... | reverse complement strand
TTTGAACGATCGGTCTCCGGGTTATGAGCCCGACGAGATAACCTGGCTACTCCAACCCGCTATTCCTCGCCACCATCAACCCCTATTTGAAGGCCACCGCGGTCACGGAAGGCTCTTTGGGTCGACTCAATACCGACCATAGGATGACGGGTATGAATCAAGGGGATGTATTGATTCAGGGAGCGATAATGGTCTTGCCCGACCGTGTAGTTGAGGGTGATTTGCGTGTCGTATCAGGTTCGATCCGAACTGTTGCACCAGGGGGGGGTTTAGTTGCTACAGATTCCGAGACTATCATTGATGGAACGGGATTGCATCTGTTACCAGGGGTCATTGACCCGCATGTCCACTTTCGAGACCCTGGAAACCCAGAGAAGGAGGACCTTGAAAGTGGGAGTCGAGCTGCAGCATCAGGTGGAATCACATCATTTCTTGATATGCCAAATACATTTCCAAATGCAACCAATCGTATTGCATTAGAGGCTAAAATCGCTGCTGCTGCTAAAAAAGCGGTCACACATCATGGTTTTTTCATTGGAGCTACAAACAACAATGTGGCAGATATGCAAAGTGTAGAAGGAATGGATGGCGTTTGTGGAATCAAGGTTTTCATGGGGAGTAGCACTGGAGATTTATTGGTCCATGAACAAAAGCATCTTGAGAATATTTTTGCAAATACAGGGGGTATCATTGCAACCCACGCTGAAGACGAGAATCGTCTCCAAGCCCGCATTGCTGAATTCAAACATCGAACTGATATTGCCGCTCATGCAGAATGTCGAGATGTGGAATGTGCACTATTGGCGACAAAGCGAGCATCTGCTTTAGCCAAAGACCACGACCATCGTTTGCATATTGTTCACCTGACCAGCGGAGCTGAAGCTAATTGGTTGGCCTCAAATAAAGGATCACTCATCACCACAGAAGTCTGTGTTCAGCATCTGACGCTAGACCAGAATGATGTAGAAGAACGCGGAGTACGTGTCCTCATGAACCCCCCAATTCGTTATACTGAGGACAAGGATACATTGTGGAAGCGTCTCAAAGATGGAACTATTGATTGTATTGTGACTGATCACGCTCCGCATACGTTGGAAGCCAAATCAGTTGGGTTCCCAAACGCCCCTGCCGGAATGCCTGGCGTTGAAACTTCACTACCCCTAATGCTTACACACGCGGTGGATGGTAAATGCAGCGTATCTGATGTGGTTCGCTGGATGTGTGCTGGTCCCGCCAAGGTGTATGGCATGGAGAACAAAGGTTCCCTCATCGAAGGTTATGATGGAGACTTGACACTGGTTGATCTTGAAACTCGGCGAACCATCGCTGATTCCGACACTTGGACAAGAGTTGGATGGACACCCTATGCTGGGATGGAACTCACTGGTTTACCGATGTGGACCATTGTCGATGGAATCCCGGTACACAAACGGACGCCGGGTGGGTCATTCCGGGGTGAAGCAATTTGTGCACCAGGCTGTGCAGGTCGTACGTTGAGATTCTCTTAATCAACCGTCTTCTTCCGGTGGTGAGCCTTCCGAACCCGACGTACTTTCTCCAGAATCGCCATCTCCAGTGTCTTCTGTCATCACAACATCATCGTGGTAGTATGCTGAATTTGAAACCTCATAGCCGGGTAATTCAAGCATGGCTGTTGTGTTCATGTCAGCATACGATGTGACGCTTACACCGGCACTGGAGAACGCATAGACGTAATCGGCCATGAAGACGGAACGGCGAACGTTTGAGTCCCCACCCCACCAACCGTTGACACCATTGTCTTCATTGTAGAAGCTTGAATGATCAATCTCCCCATGTAGGGATAGTGTACGGTTATCCATGTCGACATCGATAAGCATCAGTTTGCTGACATATTCGTAGCCGGAATAGGAGTAAGTTCGTCCATCCTTCTCAATCGTGTCATACACGTATCTGTGTGTTGAAAGAGGGACTGCGAGCAATCCGGCAGGTTCCCAATAGGTGAAGGCTTTGTGTTCATACGTCGCCTCAGAGTATGACCATGACCAGCCACAGTATCGGATACTGGTACAATCATCATCCAAGTATGCGGGTGTGAGTTGTTGCGTATCCGCGAGTGTTGGATTGGTTAGATCGCTGAGATTGAATAAACTGAGTTGAGTCATGCTCCAATCCAATCCCAATCCCTCTTCGCCACCAGGCATTCCGATGGTCAGCAAGTCTCCGTTGGAAAGCGGGTGGATGTAAGTGGAGACTCCGGGCACTTCGAGTTCACCTAAAATGGTTGGATTCTCGGGGTCCGAGAGGTCAATGGTCCACAGAGGGTCCATGTTGCGGAAGGTGACCAAATAGGCTAGGTCACCTACGAATCGGGCGCTCCAGATGCGCTCACCTTCAGCAATACCACCAAGATGACCGATTTCTTGCAACGGTCCACGCCCGGTCTGACTGATAATTGAGCTAGCGCCGATGCTTGCGTCGAGAACTGTGATGTGGTTCTGTGGTTCAATGACTTCCCACTCGCCACCCTCGGTCAGCCACCAGCGACCCCATGCATCGGTCGTGCTGGCCACGCGGATGTCGCCATTGTGCTCAGACATCGAGAACTGGTCCTGAACAGTACCCACAACTCGGCCACTGCCGATGTAGGATGTCTCACCCTCAACACTGATGTCGAAGGCGTGAATGTTGGTCGCATCCTCGTAGTCGTTGTTGCGCCAGAACCACCACCAGTCGTTGGCGGGCTCTGCGAGGACCATCATGTCGCCACTGGCATAGACTTCAACCCAAGAGGAAGCGATGTGGTCAACCTCACTGCTGAATTCCTCACTGAGTAAGTCAACAGTCATGATTGAGGTGAAACCACGCCCGACGCCATCTGCGGAACCACTGAATTCACTACAGTCTCCACTGTCAGATGTGTAAGATGAAATTGTACCATCTGCGTTTCTCTGATGCATCTGTGGTGCGAAGTCCGCAAGTGTGAGGGTCTCAATAATCGCCTGATTCTCATCTATAAGCTCGTATACAGAGGCATTCCAAATATCCATTCTATCCTCCCAACTTTCAATACTCCAATATCCATCAGGCAAAGAAGGATATGAACTGATTCCAGGAATGTATGACCACATGTGTGACACGCTGCGCACAGTACCGTTGACCATTCGTGCGGTTTCGTGACTGCCCTCAATGAAAATTTCACGACCTACGTTGGGTTCACTTCGATTGGTGATGTCAATCACGGTGTACTTGACTAGATTTGAGGATCTCCAGTTTCCATCATCCGTTTGCATAATACCCCGTAGTGGGTCACCTGAGGGGATGTTCCAACTGTTGATGGATGAAATAATGACAAGTTTGTCGCCTTCCTTCATCATCTGCAAGGGTTGGCCTTCCAATTCCATGTCAGCTACAAGTGTGACATTGCCATGCTCTGGAACACCGAGAATGACCAAGTGGTCATTGTTGATCATGTAGAAATGGTGTCCATCGAATTTGAGGAAGTCTGCCTCATCAACACCAGATTCCTGATTGTTGGTCCCGGAATAGGTCCCGGAGCGGTCCTCTCCACCACTGCTGGAAGGAGCGGTGCCACCTGTATTTCCGACATTCGCAGATGCTTCCGGCATTGCACCATCCATTTCCATTGCCACATCATCAGCCAACCACACTTCTCCGCGCATCATGAACTCGGGTTCTGCCCAATTCCAGTAGGCATTCTGGTCGATTTCGACGAGAGTTTGTTCCCACAATGCATCTTTGAGATCGTCTAACAAAACCGCACAGTCATCGTATATTTCCAATGTTGGAGTCGTACGAGCCCTTTCGCCAAGATCTAGTTGGGGCCACTGGCCTTCATCAGGCATTTCCCATACACCATCGGTTGTAGCTTCATTGACAGTTGATCCCAATCCAAGGCACCCAGGTAACATCACCAAGGAAAGAACAACCAGTAGAACACGAATATCCGGCTTCATAATACTTCCAAGGAGTCTCCATTATTAGTACAGTGGTAATTTTGTGAGTGTAATTTGGCCACAATTTAGCACAATCCGACATAGGTTTGATGGTAGATAGCCCTCATCCGCGCTACAGCGCGGACAGGGGGTGAAGGTGTAATGGCAAATGATGTTGAATCTACAGGCAAAGATCAAGAATTGGATAAGTCAACTCAAGATGCGCTTACTCGGGCGGCAAATACCGTTTGCAAAGAATGCATGCAAATTCAGCGTTCAGAAAATGTTCTAGTTGTAACAGATCCACATACATCCATCATTGGAAGGGCGCTATATGAAGCGGCAATCAAAATTTCAGATCGTGTTTTGATGGTGATGATGCCAACTACTCATAGGCATGGAGATGAGCCCCCTGCGCCTGTTGCGGACCTCATGCGAAAGCAAGATGTTGTTCTTGCTCCGACCAGATATTCTTTGACTCACACTCGGGCACGCATGCAGGCGTGCCGTGAGGGGACTAGAATTGCGACGATGCCCGGTATAACACTTCAGATGTTCACTGAAGGGGGAATGACGACTGACTTCAATACCATGCAATCAGCAATTGCCCAATTGGGGAAATCCCTCAAACGACAACGCAAAGTGTCAGTAAAAACCTCATCTGGAACCAATATTTCATTTGAAATTTCGGGGCGATGGGAATTAGGAGATAATGGAATTTGCAACCGACCTGGTCAAGTTACAAATCTGCCAGCAGGAAAAATTCTAGCGATGCCAAAGGAAGGTACAATGGAAGGAGTCATTGTGATTGATGGTACATGGGACGCAGCATTGGTAAACGCTCCATTGGAATTGAAAGTAGAAGCTGGTATTGTGACTAAAGTTACGGGCGAAGGTAGTGAAGATGTCAAAGCACTTTTCGTAGAGGCTAGTCGGAAATTGAAACCTCAATATCAACCCAGTGTATGGACCGTTGCTGAATTTGGATTTGGGATGAACCCTCGGGCAAGGTTAGTTGGTAACGTATTGGAAGATGAAAAAATGCAAGGAACTTGCTACTTCGCTATTGGTGATAATACCAACCTTGGTGGAAATGCACATTGTGGGATCCATGTGACGGGGGTTATGCGTGAACCTACTGTAGTCATTGGGGAAATGAAACTGTTAGATGGTGGCGACATTCGAATTTGATTGAAGTCAAATTCCCGAACCACAAACTGGACAATGCCTCCAGTGCCGTTCGACGCCAATGTTACATGATGGGCAAAAAGCACCTGATTGCAATGTGTGGTGCACTCCTGGAATTGCATTCCCTCTCCCTCTTCTTTGGGGGTTATTGGGGCCACTTGGGCCCACTGGCCGAATCGGTTCGCTTGTCATAGTAACTGGCTTTGAAATAGGCGCGGAAACTGGTTTTACAACACCTATTGGTTTGCGTTTTGGAGCAAGAATATTTGTTTTAGATAAATCATCTACAGCCGCAAAGAATTCAGTTTCTTGCAGGACATTATCTTTATTTGAATCAATTTGTTCAAACAGCACTTTTTGTTCTGATTCAGGGAGTTTAGAAACTTCAGGGGCTGCTTGAAATTCTTCAGGAGTAATGACGCCATCACCATCAAGGTCCATTTCATCAAATGCAGATTTTTTTTGCTGAGGCGAGAGTGGTGCTTCAAATGCAGAAGCAAGGCTAACCTCAGGTTCAGGAACAGCAACTGGTGCGGGCTCAGGTTCAGGAACAGCAACTGGTGCGGGCTCAGGTTCAGGAACAGCAACTGGTGCGGGCTCAGGTTCAGGAACAGCAACAACCTCTTTTTGACCCTCTGGTGCTTTTACTGGTGCTTTTTGAATTGGACCGCCTGTTAATGATGAAAGGGATGTAGCCTCATCGCCCGATTGTGTCGCACTGAGGACTTGCGAAATTTGTTGATGTAATGCTAAGAATCGAATTTTATTTCCAGAAACATCTTCCATCCAACTTTCAAAGTTTGCCAGATATTGGTCCAATTCTTGTAGGCCACCAACAACGTGACCAATAGCAAGCATTTTCAGAAGCCTAAATGGGTCATTGAATGCATCTAATGCATCTTTTTCTGTGACTGGAAGTCCAGGATCGGAGCCTGTGGATTTACCCTCTGAATCGGGTTGACCTAGGAACAATCTGATTGGATCAGTCCAACTTAGCATTCCGAATGGGCCAGAAAGTAACCAGTAGATTTCTCCTCCTTCTACTTCCAACCGGTCGGCCGCGGTTTGGAAATCAAATGAACTCTGCTTCAACAATAAATCGCCAGTAATGGAGAGGAATTCACCTAATCCATTCAAGCGATCAGTTTCAGCTAACCTTTCAATTAAGGCGCTTGAATCTGTAATACCGAAATATGCCGAATGCTCGTCGACATCGATTCCATCAGGGAGAACCGCACCCAATACTTCGTCAGACATGGGTCGCTCCATACCTTGGGCAGCACGGCCCGTTCAAGAGGTTGCCGCCGTCGTAGACGGCGCTCGCGTGTAAGGCATCAATTTCGAGCATGACCCAAAATGTGTTTGGATTGCTTTGGAGTCCATCCTGATGATTGTAATCTAGATAGGACACTAGTATCTGAATCTCCAATGATCAGTCTTTCTTTTGTCTCGGCAACAGCATTATCGAAATCAGCTTTTTCATCCGCTGCAAATAAGTCCTCCCAAGAATCACTTGCTTTCTTCCTTCGAGTGGTTTTAGGCGCCGCAGTTTTGCGAGTTCTTCTAGTGGTTTTTTGCATTGGAGTTGCCCCCTCAGCAGGAGACATTGAGGTCTTCCTTGTCCTTCTAACAGGTTTTGATGTAGATGGTTTCGAAGTTGTTTGACTGGTTTTACGTGTTTTTCGCACAGGGTCACTTTGTACTGAAGTTGTAGGGATGCGGGTTGGCCCCGATGGCCTCATTCCTGGACGATTTGTGGGCTTAGATTCATTAAAACTAGGTGATTTTCTTTCAGGCTGTCGCGAAGTCGTTGGAGGTCCGCGAGATCCAGGTCCAGTACTTGGTGGCCCACGGGATGGTGGGTTTTCGGATTTCTGAGGTTTGGATGCAGATGCACGGGATAATGGTGGAGCATTTCCAAATGGACTCCATTCTTCTTCGTCAGTTTCATCCTGCCAATCATCGTCATCATCAAGTAAATCATCATCATCCCAATTGAATCCACGGTTTCGCAATCGAGTAATGGCGAGAATCACAACTGCTAGAGCTAAGATAACTCCCAGAATGACCAAGATATATTTCATTGATGAGCCATCCACAATGGACGACGAATCACCTTCTAATTGGGCATCAGTACAACCATTTTCTGGATCCACTTCAAACCAATCTTCTTCGGGTGTATCTGGACATGAATCGATATTATCCAATACACCATCACTGTCATTGTCGTCGATGCAACCATTACTATCTTCATCCCAACCAGTTGCATCTTGTTCATCGCACAAATCGATAATATCAATGATGCCATCACCATCTGTATCGGTTCCAGGTGGACATCCGTTTCCACCTATGCCCCCAATTACACCTGGTGTTTCTGGGCAGAAATCTCCATTATTGCCATTAGGATTGTCACCAAAGCTGTCATTATCGTAATCACCGTATTGTGTTGGATCGTTTGGGAAATAATCAGCTCCATTCTCAATTGTCCAATTTAACGTTGGATCTGGAACTCCATCTCCATCTGTGTCAGGGCAACCATGTAAGCCGAGCAACGCCCTATTCGATGACCAACTGGTCCCAAAATCGAACGGACAAGCGTCTGGTTGCTGAGCATTATAGACCCATTCACCGACGGTTCCTTCACGATTTTCATCCCAATCCATTTCTCCCCAATTGTCGCCATAACCATCCCCATCTGTATCTTGCCATTGTGAATCATCCGACGGGAATGCATCAAAGGCATCCTCGTATCCATCACCGTCGGTATCCGCTCCAACAACAATGCAACCAAATTGGTCTACAGTCGCTCCAAGGGTTGTAAATTTACATTCATCAATATCATCGGTGATGCCATCTTCATCAGTATCTTTCTGATAATCTGCACAACCATTTGTATCAACCTCGAAGTCGGCTGAAGTATTTGGACAAAGATCCAATACTCCACCATTTCCATCAATATCGTTTACTCCATCATTATCAGAATCTTGATCGGTCTGTGAATTGGAACAACCTGTTTGTTGGTCTACAACCTCTCCAAGAGGGGTATCATTACAGATATCATTTGCATTTGTGACCCCATCTTGGTCATCATCAAGTTGGCTTGGGGAACAGCCATTTGTATCGACCAATACCGCCTCATTCTGTGGTGTATCTGGACAAGCATCAGTACCGTTTACTACCCCATCACCATCGTCATCTCCCTGTGGTAAAGGACATCCTGGTCCTGGTTGGCCATTGAGAAACCCTGGGACAGTTTGACAGCGATCCCAATTCGGATTCCCAGCATCTAAAGCGTTTTCACCGAATCCATCGCCATCTCGGTCGCGCCATTGTTCAGGATTATTTGGTAATGCATCTCCAACTTCGTTTTCGCGTAACCCAGTTGTGGGATTTATGTCATATTCATAAGTGTTTGAATGACCATCTCCGTCGGTATCGACACATCCATTCAAATCAGCAGTTGAATTACCCCAAATCAAAGGACAATCATCAGGGTAGTTCCCATTTGCATTATCGCCCCATCCATCTTCATCTGCATCTGAAAATTGTGTGGGGTCGTCTGGAAATGCATCTCTGTTCCAAGCGTCATAGGAATTGTTGTCACCATAACCATCGCCATCTCGGTCGGCCCATTGCTGATTGCAGAGAATGCCACATATGTTTGCAGCCGATGTATCGGTTGGCGCCCATGGCCAAAGGTCTGCACAATGCGTACCATTGGTGTGACATTCAATCCGGTTGTAGGTCCATCCCTCGGGGTTCTGAGATGTTGCAGGTTCAGGATCGGACCAGCCATCTCCATCGCTATCTAGGCACCCTCTTCGATCATAAATTGAAGTCCCTAGAAGACCTGGGCATTTGTCGCCCGTTTCAGCACTTGAATTGTCACCAAAGCCATCTCCATCAAGATCTTCCCATTGTTGAGGGTCTAGGGGGAATTCATCGGAATTTGAACTTCCACAACAATCAGGACCATGATTGTCGTAACGACCATCTCCATCGGTATCAATTGATTGCATCCAATTCGTGGGGTGTCGATCACCGTCCCAACCAGCTTGGCCGTTAGGGTCAGACCATCCATCGCCATCATTGTCTGGGCAACCGATTGTATCTCGCCATGATTTCCCTGAATTTGCACAGTCGTCAATCGAGTTTGCAAACCCATCATTGTCACCATCCGCACATCCATAATGCCCGTATACGCTAGCACCCGGAAGTGTCTTGCATTGGTCATAAGCGGGAGCATCAGGGTTGTCACCATAACCATCGCCATCGTGGTCATTCCATTGGCCTCCAGTCATAGGTAAATCATCGACTAAGTTGGGCACGAAATCGCGGTCAAAATCACTCCATCTGTTCATTAATATAGATTGGCCATTTGAATCTTGATATTGAATGTACCAAGTTCCATTCGAATCAATTGCAGCCACCGGGCTTCCCTGTAGTATGGCGCTGGAGACCGTAATCGGTTGCTTCCCTTCGAATTCGTTGACAACTAATTGATTGAATGAATCTGTACAAATAATCCATGTATTTTCATCCTCAATAGGTACAATTTCGGCGTCATCGTTGCATCCCAAATCAACAGTGCGGGCATTGTTTGAATTAGATGGAATCAAAATGTGGCTTCCGAAGGTGTTATTCAATACACCAGGGAGCAGCAATCCTTGATTAGAAAATATCGGATTTCCTGATGTTCCATTGTGGTCAGGAATGGCAATATTGGCTGAATTATTCAGTTCTACAGATTGGTGTTGCCAATCAGAATTATTGGCCAACCAAGCAACTTCTAGAGTATTTCCTGAACCAACAATTGCAATGTTTGAGCTCGAATCCACTGTGATTAATGAGGAATCATGTAGTATGGTTTGTTCAGTCATGACCCAATTAGAATCACTTCCTTCAAACCAATGCGTCGAAGCGACTCCTGTATCAACAGTCATGAGAGCAATGCTGGTATTCCCATTAGAGAGGAATCCTGCAAATCGGTCAACATCATTAAGCAGCACGCTGGTGTCCCAAGAACTTCCGTTTTGTACCGCTAGAGACACCTCATCTGAATTAAGCCAAAGTATGTGCGGTGTTTGATTTGAATCAAGGAAAAGGAAAGTCTGACTCGAGATCGCTTGGGTATTTCCAACAACATCAGTGGTTAATGCTGAATCTGTTTGGTTTGCAAAAATTAGCGATGAACCAATGGTAAATACTGATGAGGATCTGTTATCTGTTTTTATGGCAATACTTCCATGTGCTCCTGCATTTAAATTAGGTAACATTTCTTCTTGCAAAAGTACACCACCTTGTCGTTGCATAAAGGTCAGACCACCGTCTGATGTAACGACAATAGGTTGTCCTGCAGGTGTTACAGTCATCCCTGCCGTAATGGGTCCTCCAAAAGAAGTCGCACCCCATGGGTCAGCAGAAGTCAGACCTTCATTCGCTCTTTCATAGTGAAAAGTTCCTTGGTTTGTGTCAAGGAGTAATTGTGTTCTCCCTTGAGCGTCTACAGACAAATCTAATCCATTTACAGTGAAATCAAAAGGAAGGTCTGCTAACTCCCAGTCTCTTGTTTCCATGATGGTTATTGAACCACCTGTAGACCCCTGTGAATTAGAATTGGAACTAGCATAGAGGAATTCATGTGTTCCATCACGATCTGCATCTCCGCCACTGGATATGATTTTTCCAAGATGTTGCCCGGAAGCACCATTTACAGTAAACAAACTACTAGTTTCATCGAAAATACTGGTTGTATTTGTTCCAAGGAACAATTCCATTTTCCCCCCACTTGTTCCTGAGCCTGGACTACCGACCAAAAAATCTTGAATCCCATCGTCATTGACATCACCTGCAGAATTGATCTGATATCCGAATTGATCTGAGCCAGTTAAAATTGTAGTTGGATTCTGCGAAAAACCTGTGGGACTTCCTTCGAAAAACCACACTGAATTGTTGAATATTTCACTAATTGCTAAATCCGAATAACCATCATTGTTTACATCACCTAATGCGCTTAGAGAATGGCCGAAAAGCGTCCATACATCTGACATGGACCAAACTCGGCTTGGATTTGATGAAATACCATCTGGACTACCATAATGGACTTGAGCTTCTCCTCGGCCAGATAATTCAATTTGAGAATCAGAACTTCCAATAGCAAGATCATCGAATCCATCTCCATTTGCATCACCCACACCTACAATTGACCATCCGAGATACAAATCATCATGTTCTCCTTCAATAATTGTAGGGGATTCGTTGATGCTTGTGTTTCCATAAAAGACCAACACTCTTCCCTTCGCCGGCTCGAGACCGCCAGAGGTCCAACCCATTTCAGTTACAGCGAAGTCGGAGAAGCCATCATCATTGACATCACCTAGGCTTGCAAGACGACTTCCAAATTCTCCATTTTCCAATTGTCCGAAACTTGTCCAAGAAGATGTATTGGATAACCCTGTGGGGTGACCAGTGTAAAGATGAATAGAGCCAGTTGCAACATTTGAATCATTTTTTCCCCCAGGTGCCGCAACAAGAATGTCATCATAACCATCTCCGTTTATGTCAGATGCACCTGAAATACTTGACCCGAAAAATGCATCTGAATGGGTTCCAAGGAAAGTCAAATCTGGAATTGAAGTATATCCTTCCATCGAACCGTAATGGATGTGTACTGCACCCGCATTATTTGATAATCCAGGTTCTCCATAGATGAGATCGCTATATCCATCGTTGTTGTAATCACCCGATGCATCGGCTCCAATACCAAAGTTGGTGCTATTTGTTGACTCGATTTCCAGTAATGGCTCGGGTGTAATTCGGGCATCATCCCGCCCAGTTAAGTCTCTAACAATTCTTAGCCCAGTCCCATTCTCAATTCCATAAACTAACTGGGCACGTCCAGTAGCATCCAAATGGTGACCAAGAGGGTTTCCTATACCTTCACCTTCATCTACAACAGAATACGTTGAATCATCACCAGTAAGAGAAATTACAGCAACACGGTTGTAAGTTGTGTCGAGGAAAGAAAGGTGAAGAACATCCTCAACATCGATATTTAGAACAAAGTTTTCACCAACTCCGGATGAACGAATTAGAGTATGTCGCCACCATGAACTCGTGAATCGGGTGAGATGTAGGCCACCGGTGTCGGAATCCCGATATGCTACAGCCTCAGTTCCATTACTGTAAATTGCGATTTCAGGTGGGCTTGTAATATTCACATTGTTGACTAAAGTGCGGATTAACCAATCATCATCTGGAGCAGGAGTCCAATCATTTTCTCTAACTATTTTTAGAGAAGACGCATCTACATCAAGGTAGACTATACGTGCAAATCCTCGGTAGTCAATAACAATTGAACAACCACGCCCTACATCTCCTTGTGAATCAACAGTAACTCTAGTTGTTGTACCATCAGGACTCATGGTAAACACTTCCAAATCCTGTGAATCTGCATTGTATCCACAGGCTTTGATATCCTGATTAGGCCCAATAGCTACGTCAATATCTTCGACAGATTCACTGAATTGATCCAGTGATGCCTCAACCCATTCATCAATTCCTCTTTCGGGAAGTAATTCCCAATCAATTCCTTCATTGGTGAGAGTGGTTCCTGCAAGGGCCTCCCCCCAGCCATTGGATAACGAAGTAGAGTTTTCAGAATTTGTTGCATCATCTAAAGGTAATTCAGATTTATTCATTATTAGTGGTGAAATTGATGCAAACACCATGAGTAGTGCTAGTAGAATACCATTTTTCCTCATCAACGCCACCAAATTAGCCGTGGAATCCGCCTCGACCCTATAGGGTCGAGTCAGGGGGGGGTTCTTCAGCCAACCGCACAAACGCATCTCTTTCAACCCGTGACTGCTCCGCGGTGATATGGAGGCAAACCGTTGGCTACTCTGCGCCGCAGGTGGTTGGCCCTCAGAGGAAGTTTGGAGACCACTTTCCAAATGCTGTGATGTAATTATGGGAGTTGATGGAGGTACAGACATCGCTCTTTCAAAGCACCTAGATGTGGTGATGGCAGCAGGAGATTTTGATTCTATTATTGACGAAAAAGTCACTCGAATCTCGTTACCAGATCAAGAAGCATCTGATTTGTTGAAATGTTTAGAATATGCCGCTCAAAATGGTGCCAAAATTGCTGATGTGATTGGAATCGAAGGCGGTGAAATAGACCATTTAATCGCTGTTTTCGCTGCTTTAATTGAATCACCTTCAAATATCGAAGTTCGTTTGTATTTGGGTACCCACGTCGGATTGCGGTGTACAGATTCTTTGAATTTAATTCTTAACCCAAAGACCAAGCTGAGTCTCTTCGCCTTCACTTCGTGTGCAAATGTATCAATTTCTGGAGTCGAATACCCTCTGGAATCTCAACCCCTTGCTTTTTCCACTCAGGGGCTACACAACGTTGCATTAGGTGGTGAGATTAATATTCAATCAGATGGCCCATTAGTGGTATTGATTCAGAATAATCCAACTACTCTCTAATCTTCATCGAATATTCATTTGAACCTGGCAACCCCAATCCTGTTTGATTTGCCTTTTCAGTAATTGCTGCTGCAGAAATAGTTTCTTCAAACGTCCCATTCTTCACGATAATGTTTCTTTTCCAAACAGTCCAAGCGGAATATCCAGGGAATAGAGCACGCCATGTAAAAGGCACTCTACCGGGAGTTACTTTGTTTACCACTCTTACAATTGAAGTGGTGCATGTTGACGTTAGAGTGTTGTACCATTCTGGTTTTTCCTGAATTTCATTTGTGCGAAGAACCATACCTTTGAACAATTCTTTGCGTTTTTCGGGGGTTGCCTGACAAGGAAACAAAAAGACATCATTTTTGCGTGCATTTGTGCGCACTCCCAATATATCTCGTTCTGTTGCCCAGACGATCATCAATTCAAACTCATTCCACAAACCAGTCCAAGGATGATAGCGCTCTCCAATTTCTCTTCGGCATTCAAAAGATGCCATCAAGAACTGATTTTTTTCAAATTCAAAACCAATCATTGTATGTGCCATTCCACGGATTTTGTGGAAATGATCAATCACATAATAAACGCCAACGATATCACTAATTTTTGCAGACCATTCATCCCATTTTTCATCATAATCCTTTGTCGTCCTCCATGTGAAATCTCGACGATTATGGAGTGTGAATGTATCGCCATCTTCGTGTACAGTAAAATGTGCTGTTTGGGCGCAATCTGGGACCCAATTTCTATCATTTCTTGCCTTCTTACGACCGATGGATAACCACCAGAAATTGATGATTAGAGCTAGAATAGCAAACCCTAGAAATGCAATGTATTGCACTTTCATCGTTATTCCTCTTCACTTGATGGTGGTCGTTCAGATAGCAGAATTGAGATTGGACGTGTTTCCTCAATATTCCCTAGTACAATTTTTGCAATTACCGCCATTGGTACGGCTAGAACCATGCCCATAATTCCCCAAAGCCAAAACCAGAATGCTGTGACAAGGAGTAAGACTACAGGAGATATATCCAAACTCGCTCCAAACATTTTGTTTTCAATAAACTGCCCCCAAATTTGTTGATTAACAATCAGGATGATAGCCAATGCAATTGCGATGGAAGGTGAAAGGAGGATGAAGCCCAATATCAGTGGTGGAATTAATGCGAAAAGGCTACCAATATATGGTACGTAGTTTAGTATGAATGTTAGAACACTCCACAAAAACCATCCAGGAACTCCAGCAGCAAATAGGCACGCCCCAGTAACAAAAGCGGTCCCTATACTGACTATAGTTTTGACAACAACATACTTGTTTACACCTTTCCCAATATCGTGAATAATGGTATTCATTTTTTCATTAGCATCTGTAGAATAAGCTGCCGAGAGTCTCTTTGGAAGTGTTTCAGCCTCTAGAATGATGAATACAAGGAATATGAATACAGTGAACATCATTGATAGGAAGTTGGTGATTTCTCCGAACGTAGACATCAATAAACTATCAATCGCTTCACTGTTTATCGAATCTGAAAGTCCAGCGAATGTAATTGTAATCCCTGCCCTTTCCAATTCATCATCCCAATATTCGATTTTTTCGTGTAATTTATCTGTATATTCTGGAATTCCATCTGCAAATTTAGTGATGTCTTGATACAACCACCAACCTATTATGCCAATAATTGCCCCCAATGCTGCCACTACGAAGGCATATGCTGCAAATAGTGGTACTCCTCGATCGTTTAACCAATGCGCACCTGGTGCTAATAGAAAGAAAATCAGTACTGCAAGAATGAATGGTTCAATTACTACTCGGAGATGAAGAAGTGCTAGAACTCCAAGTGCTAGTAAAATTGCTGCATGAGATGCAGTACGCAGTCGGTTTTCAAATTGATCGGATAATTCACTCATGTAGCCGCAGGCTATACTATTGCCCTTTGAATTCACTCCCTTCCATCTGATTTGATGCAAGGATTTGTCGACTACTATTCAAAAGCCACCCATTCATTGTTGGATTGGTCCCACCAGTCTACACTATCGTCAGGCCGTTGCCGCCAATGTATTCCTTGGTCGTCAACATAGGTCGGCATTCCTTCACTATCCGGTGCTAAATTTTCAGCCCACAAATCATCTTGTTCTTCTTGTTGTTCACGACCCATTATTCCTGCCACGATGATACCCATAATGATGGCAATTAGGAACCCTCCTGCGCCTACAACTGCAATAGTTGCAGATAAACTCATGAAGAGCGGTGTTGGCTCATAATCACTACCTGCGGATACCTCTGGCCACCTTGCTGAATCACCACTTGCATTCTTGACCTCAAGACTTGCATCATCAGAAGGCGGCAATCTTACTATGTTGAGCGCTTCTGTAGTGCTTCGACCTTGTGGACTGATGAGAGTTGCACGGATTTTATGAACGCCTGGTGCCCACATTGCACAATCAACTAAAACTAAATCTTCGTATTCTGTATTTGCTTGACCGGGATCAATAACTTCCCATTCAATTTCCATTTCTTGAATCATTGTATCTTGTGTTCCATTAATCATTAATTGACAGGGTGTACCAACTTCTGAGTTTGCACCGACAATTTCAACAACAAATGATGGTGGGGGGTGGATATTGATTTTGAAGGATAATTCAGCCGTTGCAACCATACCTAGTCCATTGACATAGTTTTCAATGATAGTATATTCACCTGCAGGCCATTTACTACAATCCAGTGGCGTTTCATATTCTCCAACCAACCACGGAACTCCTTGGATGGATATCATTCCCATTTCATCATAATGAGCTCCGACCAAGTCGGTTGAGATACGATGAACCCAGCATGTGTCTCCAGTGAAGATGAACTCTTCAGCCTCAAGTTCCATTGATAATTGTGGGGGTGTCAAACTAGCAACCAAAGAGTGGTCTCCTAAATCTTCATCATGTACAACCATTCCAGAATCCACATCCCAGACCCTGAATTGGATGGTGTAATCTGAATCAGACCATGCTTTTACAGTAATATTCACTTGGTGAGTAGTTCCAGATTCTAAGGTAGTATTGTCCCAAAATGAGATGGAAATATCTTCTGTTGAAGCAATAACTTCAATGGCTATTATTGCATTGCCAGCACTGGTTCCGATTGAAGCAACAACACGGACGATGTCAAAATCTCCATCACTATCTTCGTCTAGATGGTCGGCACGAGCATCATAAATTACGATGTGACTTTGGTCTTGAGCAATAGCCATACTCGAAATCATAGGGAATATGCATGCTGCGAATAACAATGCAAACATTTTCTCACGCATTTGCATCACCTCCCTCAGTATTTAGAATTTCATCAAAATCATCGGAACCAATTTCATCACGCTTTGAGTATCTCATTGTGAAGACTGTAATTAAGAAAATTAGCATCGGCCAAGCAAATGTAATCAAACTTGAAGTAGGTTCTGAACCCATTAGAGCAAGTTGGCTGCGTGCATAACCATACTCATCAGAATAACCATCACCATCACCATCGGGGCACCCTTGGATGTCGATGGTTGAACGCCCAGATATTGTTTTGCAATCATCACGTATTTTTCCAATCGGATTGTCTCCAAACCCATCACCATCAATGTCGGACCATTGTACGCGATTTGTTGGAAAGGCATCACCCCAACCATCTGGGGAAGCAGGCCATTCTTCATCGGCATCAGAATAACCATCTCCGTCTGTGTCTGGACATCCTTTACGATCAATCATTGAGACTCCACGACTGACTGGAGAATAAGGACACGCATCCGGTTGATGCCCATCAGCATTATCTCCATATCCATCCATGTCACTATCCATCCACTGAGTGGCATCATGTGAAAATCGGTCACCTTGATCAGAGAACCCATCGCCATCAGTATCTGTACATCCAAATCTGTCGCCTGAACTAGTTCCTGGAACATAGCGGCAACTATCTGCTTCAAACCCTATTGGCTCGTCACCAAATCCATCTCCATCAGAGTCTTCCCATTGTGTTGGTTCATCAGGAAATGCATCTGCTCCAGATGGTGCAGGGTGGGGCAACCAACCTAATCCAATATTTGGGTCACTCGCTCCATCTCCATCTCGGTCAGGACAGCCCCAGCGATCATAGGTACTTGACCCAGGTGTAGCTGGGCATGAATCAGGTTCCCACGATGATGTGCTTTGATTGTCGCCAAAACCATCACCATCAACATCATGCCATTGAGTGAAACATAGGGGTCCACAATCTGCAGTAGGTCCCCCTGGGAATGCATCAGCAAATCCATTTGGATGCGCAGGCCAATCAGAACTAGGGTTTGACCAACCATCCCCATCAAAATCAGGACAACCAAATCGGTCATTTTCTGAAGAACCGGGGGTTTGTTGGCAATAATCAGCACGATTGCCACTAGCGTTATCTCCGAAACCATCTCTATCAAAATCAGCCCACTGAGTGGGGTCGTTTGTGAAATTATCCGCTTGATAGGCGCCAGCTACGTCTTCTTCCTTATTGTCTCCATATCCATCATCATCTGAGTCCCACCACTGGGTGGGATTGTATGGAAAAGCATCGGGATTACGGCCACTTTGATTATCTCCCCAACCATCTAAATCACGATCTGAGTGTTGTGTTTCATCAAATTCAAATGCATCGGCATCATCAAATTCTGACGTCCAATTTTCATCTGGATTCGACCAACCATCATAATCAGTATCAGGACAGCCAATTCGATCATTCATTGATTCCCCGAATGTTGCAGGGCAATAGTCAGGAGTTGTTGCACCTTCAAAGAATATACCAATTCCTATTGCCTCATGGGAATCATTCCAATCGGTATTGTGCCAATTGTCTCCATATCCATCTAAGTCATAGTCTCCCCATTGGGTTGCATCTTCCCAAAAAGCATCGGCTCCATGTTCAATTTTCCACACAGGCCCCCATTCTCCCCAATTATCTGGGTCAGACCAACCATCGTTGTCGCGATCTGGGCAACCTAGGCGATCTTCGATCGAGTCACCCCATTCAAGGGCACAACTATCTGGATTGATTCCATTCCCATTATCACCAAATCCATCTTGATCTTGGTCAGCCCATTGAGTGGGTTCGTTGGGAAAAAGATCTCCAGAATCGGACCAGCCATCACCATCTGCATCAACGCATCCCGTATAATCTTCAGTTGATGTGCCTGCAATCTGTGGGCAGTCATCATCGTCATCGAAATGACCATCAAAATCTGTATCTCGCTCATCCTTGTCAATATTGACAGCAACACTGTAATCGAAATCATCTGAGAACCAAGAGTCCTCTGAGATGATTTCTATGTACACAAATCCAAATGGCCCTGAATGGCTGATGTAGTATGTAGCGCTGCTGTATGTGGTGTGGGTTCCACCATCTTGGGTTTGGTTATCCCAATAGAGTTTGATTCGAGGCTCACAGCCACCGTCCCAAGCAGTACAAGAAATACTCACTGCGAAACCTACTGTATCGCCGTTAACCACTGCGACCTTCATGAAATCACGGCGATCACCGTCATAGTTGACCGAGCCACTAGCAGATGTCCCGTCGTTAATTTGATCTGCACCTGCAATCGAATCGTTTGCCTCAGCACTAACGACGGGAATCATGGCGAATAATACCACGATTAAAACAGTGCGAACGGCATTGGCTCGGACAAGATTGGTAAGGCCCATCAAATACCGTAGGCACCCGTATATGTAATATTATTACCCCTTAGTATAATTGGTGTTGATTTGCCAATATTGATGAAATTAAAGTTCAGTATTTTCATCAGGTCCCCATTCGGAACGAGTTCGATTGAGACCAATTCTTTTTGCAAAAAGGAATCGGAAATTGAGGAATCCATCTCCCCATGTATTGATTTCAGCATCACCGACTCTGATTCGATAAGGAACACTAACTTCAACAGCCTTTTTCCGGCCAAAACATCGGCGTGCATTGATTTTCATTTCTTCAGATAATGGCATTCCATCGTGAGTAGGGCGCATCTTTGGATTTTCCATAATTTCTTTTCTGAAAACCCACATACCACTCTGTGAGTCATGTATTCCATACCAGAATAGCATTCGTGCAGTGAAAGAAAGGCCCCAGTTCCCAAAACCATGCAATCCGGACATGGCACCTTTCTCTGCTCTCCGAAGTCGATCACAAGTGATGAATTTCAAATCTTCTTCGACAAGTTTCCGCACAAGTCCTGGAACTTCTTCACCAGGATATGTACAATCGGCATCTAGAGTAACAATAATGTCTCCAGGTGCGATTGCAAACCCGGTTCTATATGCTCTCCCGTACCCTTTCCGGGGTTCCATTACAACCCAAGCACCTTCTTCGGCAGCAAGTTCCCTGGTTCGGTCTGAAGAATTACCATCGACAATCAAGAAATCGAGTTTTTCACACCAACCATCATTTGGAATAGAACGGATTGTATCTACAATAGCCGCTTCTTCATTTCGTGTCGGAATGACGACAGTCACGTGAACTGGAAGTATGTCTGACATGTTGCTCCCCTTTGTCCGAGAGCAATGGGTGTTTTGAATGCAACCATAGGTAGCGCGTGGTGGATTCCTTCAAAATAGAGGGCCCTACAGGCTCAAGTGGTTACAACCATGCACATTGCGATGTTATCTGGTGAATACCCTCCCAGGTGGGGTGGAATGGGTTCTACAGTATTCCATCTTTCAGGCGCGTTGGTTCGAATGGGTCATCGAGTAACAGTCATCACTCGTAGAGACAAAAATGCTCAACGAAATCCAAAAATAATTCCAGAGCAGGAAGGTGTAAATGTTCGCCATGTCAAATGGTTACCCCTTCCAATGGCATTCACAGTGTCTTATGGAAAATCGGCCCTTCGGGAGTTGTTGAGAGTACATGAAAAAGATCCAGTAGATGCAGTTCACGTCCATGCCCCGATGATTAGTTGGACAGAAAAGCAGTATAGTTTGGTCAAGGAGAAAGTAGGTCCAGTAATCACTAGTCTCCATGGGTCTTGGCTGGGAGAGAGAGATGGTATGATTCGTGCTGCGAAGCACGGTGAATCTGCAACTTGGAAGAACCCAAATGACCTTGCTATTCTTTTATCCGGAAAGCATTATGCAAAATATGAGCGTGCTGCAGTTCGAGCCTCATCAATTTGTGTTGCAAATTCTGAAGCAACAAAAAAGGATTTTCAGTCAAGATATGACCCACTTGAAGGATGGCGTTGTGAAGTAGTCCGATGGGGTGTTGATACAGATATGTTTGTACCTTTAGATCGTGACCACGAGGATACTATGCTGGCACATGAGAAAATTCGAATGCGCTACGGGGAACCCGATGAAAAATCTCTAGCCGGTGAAAGTGATACAAAAACACCGCTAATTTTAGCAGTTGGGAGACTAGTTGCCCGAAAAGGATTCAGAACATTATTGAAATCAATGCCTGGAGTATTGAATAAGCATCCAGGCGCTCACTTGGTGATTGTTGGTAGAGGCCACATGAAACGAACTTTAGAAAGACAAGCCAAGCGTCTTGGGGTTTCAGCATCTGTGACGATTGAGCCAGGAATGCCATTTGCAGATTTAGCTCAATTGTTTAGAAGCGCAGATATTGTCGCATACCCCTCGTATTATGAAGGTCAGGGATTAATCCCACTTGAAGCAATGGCGAGTGGTACACCTGTGGTGACTGTTGATGATGGTCCACTTCCGGAGATGGTTGACACAACGGTTGGAGGTTTGTTTAACCTTGAACGACAGAATTCGTTGGCTGAATCAATTAATTCATTACTTTCCAATCCCTCATCAAGAGATGAAATGGCAGCAAAAGGGCGGCGGCGTGTATTAGATGAATACACATATTCTCTAAATGCTGAACGTTATGCTGGTTTTTATTCGGAATAATCACTCAACGTCTCCAAAGTCTGACAGAGCAGGAGGTAGTTCAGCATCCATGTTTGGTTCTTCAGGAGATCCTTCATCAGCAATTGAATCAAAGTTGGTCTCATTACCTGACAAACTTGTCCCCCATGATTCGATCATTTCTAAATCAGCAGCTAATTGCTTCTTGCTTCGTAAAGTCATGAGCCCTCCTATTATTGCTAAAATTAGCATTATTCCGGCGATTGAAATAACACCTGGTGAACTGAGTATAGCAGCAATACCTGTTTCATCTCCAGATTTTTCAACTTGAATTGTTAAGGAAATAATTTCAGAGGAGTATTCACCATCAGCAGCCCAAACCTCTAACTTTGCAGCGTCGGAAGATCCAATATCAGCCGTTACTTCTGCAGTGTATACATTGTCCCCCTTGCATTCTTCACAATTAGGTTCATCGCCATCTAGAAGCGTGAAGCTGAATGATTCTCCAGCTACTTTCAGAACACCGTTCACAGATCCATCTAGTTGAGTAGTCCCATCTTCATCACTAAGTTGAACTGATACTGTGAATGTGTTTGATGAATCAGCAACTAATTTATCAACATCTAAGTTTAGATTTGACAATACTGGATCGGTTGGATTCAGAGTAACATTTACCCATGCAGTATCACTTATACCTCGTGAATCTCGAACAGTTAGAGTAAATGTATATGCTTGCGTTCTTGATCGGAACCACATAGTAAAATCGTCATCATTTGCAATTTCTATTGCTTGGCCATTTTCTATTTGATGCCAAACCCATTGAATGATATCACCATCAGCATCATATGAACTAGTTCCATTGAAATGAATTTCTTCACCTGCAGGTAATGTGTCTCCATCTTGCATCCCTGAAATAGCCGCATGTGGTCCCGTTGGTAGAACAATCAAAGTCTGATTAACAATTCTTGTAAGTCCAGTTGAATCTGTTGCAGTGAATGTGAGAGTATGTTCCCCTGCAACGAGATGAACATCGTTGTTATACCAATAACCGGTCGTACCATTTTCTACAATTAACTCGTTAGCAAGGTTGGAACTAATATTTACCCAAAAATCATCTCCTTCAGCATCAAATGACTGTCGGAAATCAAACAGAACAGGTGCATCGCTGTAGACTTCAACTTCTGGAACAGGACTAGAAATAATTAGGACTGGGGCACTTGGAATGACATTGATTTCAATACTGTATACAGATGGTAGATTTACATTATCATCTACAGTGAAATTCAATGTTTGCAATCCTGTTGGCAAGCGCTTTGTTAACGTCCAATCAGTTCCTAATGCTCCTTCGATTAGAGATGAATCCCAACGAACAGCAATATTATCTGAATTCACAGCAATATCTTCTTTGCAGATATAATTTGATGAAATATTACTTGGGAAATCAGTACATTTTAGATCCCAATCTCCACTTCCAAATGCCTCGAATATATGGAGAACACTAGAATCTGTGGTAAAATTTGAATGACTTGATATATTCGCAATAGGGGCAGAATTTTCAACATTTAATGAAATTGACATTACTGACCAGACCCCTATATGCGATGCTTGATCATCGGAAAGAGAGAGTGTTAATTCATGAAGGCCATTTGGTAATCTCCCGGTCCAAATGAAATCATTTCCATCATTATCATATGGTAATTCTCCAGTTAGATCACTTTCCCATTTCATTATCATTGGGTTGCCTTCAGGATCATAGGATGCAGTTCCATCCAAGGTTACAACATGCCCCGATGTATTTCCATCTCTTGAAATTGTGAAAATAGGATGTGGTAATTCATTGACCAACTCTATTGCATAGATGATCTCTATTGGTGTATTAACATCGTCTGTGATGGTAATGGTATAGTCAAATTGAATTACATTACTTGCAGCATCTGAGAATGTTTCATTCCATTCAGGAGAACATGGTATTGGTGGACCTGTATCACCACTACGATATGATACATCTATTGTGCAAAGAATAGTGTCGCCCTCTGGATCAAACGTTCCACTCATGTTGATATTCAATGCTGCAGTTCGATATAGACGCAAAGTTCCATCAAAATCAACAGATGGGTCTGTTACAATTGTTACTACAGGCGGTAAATTTCGTAATACAATATCACGGGTTTCATTCGCACAGTTACCTTGGTTGTCACAAACCTGAAGGGTAATTACATGTTCACCATCAGATAGTGAATAAGTAGAGCCACCAAGTGAATTTACAGTGAACATATCAGTTGTGCTGAACTGCCCATCAATATTACTCGTCCAAGTCCATGTTATGGGGTCATTATCGAGATCCCATGTTTCTGTAGCATTGAATGTAACTTCTCCACCACTTGAGAATACATCATTATCTGAAGGTGTAGACCATACAATCAAAGGCGCTTGATTAGTCAATGTGATTACACAAAAAGTAGTTTTTGAGCCCAATGTCCCATCCTCAGTAACAGTACTTGTGAAATCGGTACGCTGCCCATCGTATTCACAACCAATTGAGTGGTTAACCCAATTTCCAAGGCCATTTGAATCAGTTCTTTGGTAGAGGAAAGGCCCAAGCACAGCATTACCACTGTAGGGTAAAGTGTGTGTTTGAGCAGCATTCAATTCTGTGAATGATAGATTTACCACGGCATATGGCAATCCATGTGAGTTTTGATTCAGAGCCCACAAATCCAAAGTCCACATTTTGTCAATTTGACTTCCAACTCCAATATTCTGTGCAAGTGAATCTAATGCTCCCGAATCAATCCAGCGCAATGTGCTTGGCAGTCCAGTTAAATCGAATATGGTTGAAGTTCCCAGTATTGAATTTGACATATTTATCGATGAATCTCGCAGATTAATTTGCCCGCTACATCCGCTTAAATCGAGGGTATCAATTTCGATATGATGTAGGTCTGTGAATTCAATACAGTTATTCCCAGTTAGAATTGTGTAGTCTAGCGAACTGGTTAAAGATACACCACTTCCATCCCATGCAATGCCATTATTTGAACCAATAATTGTTAGATTTGAGATATGTGCTTCAGTTTCAATTAATTGTACAAGTGGACCTGATCTATTCCCACTTGCATGTAATCCATGAATGTCAACCCAACCGTTGAAATTCATTCCAGTGTTGTCTATATCAACAGCATAGCCATTATTGCCTGGATCAGTGACTACCAAATTATGAAATTGCAAATCAATACTATCAATCACCCTCACTCCTCCTGAAGCGTCTTGTGTTGAGCTACAACGTGTGCATGAAACATTTTTCGAGCCCGACATCAAGTCATTCGATTTTTCAAAATATAATCCAAACCCGAGGTCTGTAATCAGAGCAGAATTTCCATTGTTGGTACTTTCTAAATCAAAAATCTCAACATTACTTGAATCGTAAATTCTCAATCCATTTAATCCATTATTTGCAACTTTTACATCATGCAATCTAGGATGGGCTTCATGAGCATATAGGCCGACCCCAGAATTATTCTCAGCACTCCAATTGTCACCAATCAAACTTGCCTTTGAGAGGTATATCCCATGACCGGGACTTCCAGATACATCTAATCCATGGAAATTTGAAGCCCAACTTGAACTTCGAATAAACACACCAGATTTATCATTGCTGGAAACTGCATTTGAATCTCCCGAATTTTCAACTGTTAAGTTGCGAACAATTGTGGCACTATCAATCATATATGCCTTGAATCCATTGCATTGATTATTTTTGACCAATACGTCGGTCATGTCTACACCGGTTGTATTCAACCCAATAGCATAATTGCAAATCCCCGAAGTCTTTGCATTAGGACCACCAGTTCCGGTAACTGTAAGATTTTCAAAAATAGCATTCAGAGGTGAATTAAAATTTGAGCGATTATCCTGTTCTACATTGACTCCACGATACATGCTATTCGAAACTGTCACTTCTCTGAATGTAGGTCGAGTTGTGGCTCCAGTTGAATAGTGCTCAACCCATATTCCATTGTCCGTTCGGTCAATTGTAACATTATCGAACAGCCCAAGAGAATCTTCAACCCAGACCCCTGCAGTTTGCCAACCCTGATTTCCGATATGAGTAATATTTGAAATCGCAACATCTCTAAAATAGCCATCAGAATCACCCCATAGATTGATTCCACGCGTTGTTAAACCATCAATTGTGGCTCCAAGAATGATAGGGCGGCTAGAAACTCCTGCTGAAATTGCAATACCTGATCTAGCATTCGATGCAAGTCCTGCTACATCCTGACCACCATCTTGTACAGTTAGCCGTTGGATAACAGGTTCTGCATTGTCATACATGTCGATTCCGACATAATCTGGATTGTCTAGGTAAACATCGTTTAGTGAGGGGTTACTATCATAAATTGTAAATCCAAATTCTGCATCTTCCATAATTAAATGTTGAATCGAACTTCCTCTATTTCGACTTGTAGCATTGAATTGAATGCCTTCATGAGCAATACCCGTTGATGAACTCGCAAATACAACTGGATTAGAAGCGGTACCAGTAATATCTAATTCTCCTTCAACAAATATTCGCAAATCATCATTCATGAAAACTGTTGAACCTGCATCGATAACTAGTGTATCACCTGCTGCAACTGTATAGTGTGATGTAAGGACTCTAGTACCAGTCCAAGTTGTAGTAGAACGTGACACAGTTTCATTTGATTTTGTATCCTCCAATGTAGCAGGTATGAATGGAGATAAACTGGAAATTAGAAGTAATCCGATGAGGACCTGAACGACTCTAGCATCCCTCACCATGCCCCTTACCGGGAACCCATTCCATTGAATCCTTTCGGCTCCCAGTCTGCCCAATTATCACGACTAAAAGTTTGATTTCATCTTGTAGGAGAGATTATGACTGGTAGGCAATGCGCGATGTTTGGAGAAGTATCATGCCAACAGCATTTGTTCTTTTCAAAACAGAACCATCTATGGAGAGAGATGTTTTTTTGACCCTTTCTGGTATGGATTCAATAACAGAAACACATGCACTATATGGCGAATATGACCTTGTTGTAAGGGTTGAAACCGAAGACTCAAAGCAATTGACAAAAATGTTAATTGGCAATCTTCGAACAATTATAGGGGTTAAGGAAACTGAAACCTTGTTGGTTGCAGATTACTGAGGTGGGAATATGGCCGTTGGATTTATTTTAATTACAACAAAACCAGGATTTGAGAATTCAGTGCGGGATGCACTTTCCAATGTAGAATTGGTCACAGGTCGGTGGTCAGTGTTTGGTGAGTACGATATTTTCGTAAAAATTGAAGCAGCCGACGAGGGCGATTTAACTCGATGTATTATTGAAGATGTCCGTAGTATCAAAGGAATCGTCGATACTCGTACTTTGATTGGTGCTGAAGTTTGATTAGAGTGCACGATGCAATCTTACCGTCAGTGATTTTGCAGCATTTGGACATTCTGCAGTGCGCAAACGATGTGCGGCTTCCGTCCAGTATGAAAGACGTGAATCTGTATCTAATTCACCTTGCCAAAACCACCGCATAGCATCTAGACGCCTACCTGAGGCCACATCAAGTGGAAGGGGCACATCTAGCAAACGTTCGAGTGTTGTTGCAGCCCCTAGTGGATTTGTTTGTGCCTGAGCTTGTACTAATGCCAATCCTAGAGATACTCGATGAATCGGATCAGCAGTTCGTTCGACCAAACGACGCATAGCAGCTTCTGCCGCCAAAATATCGGATCCACTTTCATTAGAGAGGCGCAAATTGGATACATGTTCTAAACGTTCAATCAATGGGTCATTACTATTGGTTAAGTTGGACAATTCATCTCGAATTAATTGTGCACCACCGCTATCCATATTTTGAATACAAATCCGATGCCGTATCATTGCTAAAAGAACCACTGCGGCCTTTCTCTTTTCTTTTTCTAAACTACCAATATCAATATTTGATAGGTCCTTAGATATTCCATCTGGGACTCCCTTTTCATCTGGTAATCGATCATCCAACTTTGCTGCTAATCGAGAGATTCTCATTTGTGTGGCAGCAACAGGAGATGAATTCTCCAATGCGATAAGATATGCTTCGTGTGCTTTCTTCAATTCACCATTTGTCCGATGCAACCTTGCCAGTAATTCATAATCCGGTTTAGGTAACGAATTGAGATGTTCCTTTGCAAAATTAATTTCTCCACGGTCTAAGGCAACTTGTGCAGCCATTCTTCGTAATTCATGTGCTTCAGGAAGATGGTGCAATACATCTGCTAGGAGAGTTGCAGTAGAAGATGAACCATTACTCATTATCGATTCTGAATGTTCCTTAATAAATTGGCTAGAATCTACTCCTGCCATTGTCAAATGATATGCCTCAAACCAACGAGCATCATTCCCGTCAACAGACGACCAACGTTTTGCGGCATCTGCATGAATCTTTTTTGGATCATCCCATGAAACTCTTCGAACATTCCGAACAAGGTGTTGCACTTCGACACGTCCGTCAGGCCATCGGAGTAAGGCTGCATCATCCAGTGCGTCGATATCCAATGAATCGAGGAGCATTGCATCAATTGGTCGAGGCTCAGAGCATAAGGTGTCGAGATCACTTTTCTGACTTGATGAAATTCTAGATAGTACAGTCCCTTCAACGAAAGATTGCACGGCTTCACTTGCTTCTGGCAATTCATCTGTGGGTTCCCATAAATGTAGAGCTAAGGGGTGACCATCCAATGCTTTAGTGACCTCAATTGCTCTCTCTTCGGTCACTGAATCTCCTAACAAAAAGTAACCATATTCAGACTGAATTCCTTCTAGTTTCAATGTGGCTTCATAAGGTGAAGGCGCCCTTACCCCAATAGCTAATTTTATTTTATCAGAATCCATCAATCGAGATAATAATTCGTTGATTTTACTTTGATGTCTTTCATGAACAGATTGGAGATTATCTGCAATCAAAATCTTATTGATTTTGACCAACATCGCAATTTGCGCCTCCAGATTTTGAGGGGCATCATCAATTCCAAGCCACTTTGCAATTAAATTGGTTACGTCCATTGAAGAATCGAGAGCACAATATCGACTATTTTTCAATTCCTTTAGGAGAGCAGTTTTTCCAATTCCCGGTATTCCAGTGACAATAGCAAATCCATTTTCCAATTCATTTTGAAGATTAAGAAGTTCAACATTTCTGCCAAATACTCCATTGTTTGTTTTTGTATAATCATTAGTTTCTTCAGCAGATTCAACAGTCATCGTTACTTGTTGCCTACCTTTACTCGTTATGTGAATGACATTTCGGCGACGTGAACCACCACCTATAACGTGCGCTTGGCGGGTCCGAATAAGGCCAGAATTTTCTAACAACTTTAGTGGTTCATGCAAAGCACTGCGAACCAAACCAAGTGATTCCGCCAACCCTGGAAGAGATAGTTCTCTTGGAACATCCCATGCATTTTCAATCTCTTCAGGATAGCGTGTGAGCAGACGCAAGATTCGCGTCTGAGACTCGGTCAGCATGGATACTCTGAGAACTTCTTTACTCATGACCCTTCACCTGTCATGGGAGGGTTGATTGAAGACGACTAAGTCGGGTAGTTGAGGTGTGCTGATGCCAATGGACCCTAAGTCGCTTCATTTGCCATCCAAACCAGGTGTATACTTGTTTAGGACGGATGAAGGCCGTGTTCTCTACGTTGGGAAAGCAACGAACCTTCGCGATAGAGTCCGTTCTTATTTTGCAAAGAATCCAGACAGGGTTATGATTCCAGCATTAATAAAAAATTCAGAGGATGTCGAATGTATAATCACCAATTCTTCTAATGATGCTCTGATTCTTGAGCGTCAGTTAATTCGCGAACATAAGCCACGATACAATTCACTGTTAAAGGACGATAAGTCCTATCCATTCATCGCACTGAGTTCCGATGAAAGTCCAAAGATTCTGTACACCAGGCATCCACCTAGGGGTGCAAAGAGATGGGGTCCTTTTCCCGATGCGAAGGCAGCAAAATATGTTATCAAGTTGCTAAGAAGATATTTCGGAATTCGTGATGAACGGAACAATTTGCCCTTTGGATACATTGAAAACACTGATTCTGAGACATATTCTCAACGAATCCGCGCAGTCGAAAGCGTGTTAGATGGAGATGCATTTCTTCTCATCAAAAACCTACAGCAAGAAATGGATGAGCATAGTGAGAATTTGAGATATGAGGCTGCAGCGCGTAGCCGTGATCTGATAGCAGCAGTCCAACAAACACTATCTCAACAAGTCATTCATTCCCGCTTTTATCAGGAATGTGATGCAATAGGTTTTGCTAATCAGGGAGACTTTGGCACTGTTGTAATCCTCTCTACTGAGAAGGGGAGCATTGTTGGTCAGAACCAATATCCATTGATGCATCGAGGAGATATCGCTGAGTCGGTTAGTTGTGTACTTTCTGAGCATTATTCTCAGCGCAAACCACCCAAGACGATTCTAGTACCCTCTCCAATTGGAGAATGGATGGAATCATGGCTTACAGAACGCAGGGGCTCGAAAGTTGAAATTCGAAACCCCCAACGCGGTGAATTGGTAAAATTGCGGAAAATGGCAGATGCAAATGCAGAAGCTCAATTAATGCGTAATCAGTTGAAAGAAAGTGGGAGTTTGGAGCAACGAGCAGCAGATGACAGTGCTGCATTACTTGGTATGGAAATATTAGATCACATTGTCTGTTTTGACATGGCTCAATTGCAAGGTGAAGAGCGAGTTGGTGCAAGTATTTGTTTGCGAAATGGTCGTCCTTCTAAGAAAGAGTACAGAAGTTATGCAATCAAAGATGACGCAGTTGATGATGTAAGAATGATGCGTAGTGTGGTAGAAAGGTGGCTGAAGCGTCAAGAAAAATGGCCTGACTTACTTCTGATTGATGGAGGAATCGTCCATCTAGAATCAATTCATGAGTTATTAATCGAACATGAACTTCTCGATTTAGTCCCCCTAGCAGCATTATCCAAGCGTGAAGAAACAATTCATCGGGTGGGTGTAGATGACCTTGTTTTGGATCGGAGAGGCCGTGCTCTTATTTTTGCTCGCGATGAAGCTCACCGTTTCGTCAATACATTCCACCGGAAGAGAAGAAATAGAAAGGCAATTTCCGATCCTTTGGAACGCATCGAAGGTCTTGGGGCAAAGAAATTGCAATCATTGCTAAGGCATTTTGGAGGTCGGAAAGGAATTGAACACGCAAGTCGGCAAGACCTTGAATCTGTATCTGGCATTGGTCCTGCATTGGCAACTAGGATTTGGTCTGAATTGCATTAGATGTCAATCCCATTTGAGAAGATCTTCGTATCCTTCATCCCACCCTTCACTGGGAATATTCCCTTTGGAATCTAGTCCTTGTAAAGATGCATCCATATCGGGGAGCCCATCATTACTGTAGAGTTCATTTCCAGTTATCTCTGCTTGTTTTATTCTCAAATTTGCCACACGGTCATTTTCTTTTTGCAAAGTTCCTTTTTTCTTCTGTGCTTTGCGTCTTCTTCTGATGTAGAATAGTAGGATAATTAGTCCTAGTAATCCGAAAATATATCCAGATAATTGCCAAAAGATGTATTCCCAACCAATAACAAACCCAAATCGGACACTATCTGATTGAGCATCACAATTTTCTATCTCATTACTTGTACATACAGGGAAGTGATAGGTGAGGGTTTGTCGCCCATCAGATTCTGACAATTCTTCCCGACTTAATGAACTATCAAAGAATGAAAAACCCAAGCCTCGTGGAAATGTTATTGAAAATGTCACAGCGGGTGTAACCAATTCACCTTCAAAATCTTCAGCTATTGGGTATATTTGTTCTTCAATTTCGTTCCCTTCAGTAATTTCGAATCCAGAAATATCACCAGTTGCAGATTGATGTTGAATGTTAGTTACTGAGAGCATAGTTTGAGTCAAACTCGAAATTGCTCCAGTAATCCCCATGCTACCTCCTACCCATTCTGCTTTGAGTGAGCCAATGTCTATTTCAAGCACAATTCGTATTGGTCTATCGTCCCGAAGAGTCGAACCTGGCCCCAGATCTAAATTACTTACAGACGCACCTACATAGATTTGAGATGCTGACATGAGTACAGGTGAATCTTCTTGCTGAATTTCGGATTCTGCATCCCGCATTACTTCATTCAACTCACGTTCATAGATTTGAGCAACATCATCGGCAAAGAGATTTATTCCATCAGCGGAAATGGAAAGTGGCACATCATCATCTCCAATTGGAACGGTCAATTCGTCATCATAAGGACCCAGTAAACCACCTGCAACAGAGTCACCAATTTGGATTCCACGCCTGATTAAATCAGATGGAATGGCCTCTATTACCACATTATCCTGCTTTTCGGATACCGAATCAGGGACGCCAATTCTGTATAGTAATATTTCAATTTCTGCATCTGTAACCATTTCGATTGTTTTACTCCACTCATGGATATCAAGGGCTTCAATATTCAAATCAATATTCACAGCCATACATGTTCGTCGATTTGCTCCACAAACAAAGTCCAGAGAATCCTCACCACATTGGTTTGAAGTTTGACAAATTGCATGTTCCCAGTTGTATGGATTATTACCTGTGAGTGCAATCTCATGAGATTCTTCCGAACCAATTGTATATTCGAATGTCAGGCTTTCAGGAACCCCTTCAGTAGAGCGAATCCATGAGGGGAGTAGGATGGTGACAGTAATGTCAGCAGGTGGCAGATCTTCTGAAATCCAATTGGTCAATTTTCCAGTGGGTAAATTTCCTGAAAATCGTCCAGCATTCATCAATGCAGCGAAATCTTCGTCAGTTAATACATTTGGATTAAATCCATGTAAATCAACATCAAAATCTTCTGCAAATGAGTTAATCATTTCCACAACATCTAGATCAAATGTGTTTGATTCTGATGAAAGATATAGTGGAAATGTACCATTCATTGCATTGGGCCCCTGAACACACCAAAAACTAGGTGAAATTTCATTGCAAGTGTTACTTGAATGGATAAAATCTAGTCCTCCAAGTTGATCCGCAGGTGCATATTCAAAGGGTGTGAATGAAATTGGAGTTGGGCTGTAAGTATTGACTAAATCATTCAATTCATCCACAGGGACTCTATCCGCGAAATCACTCAAGTCAGCTAATCCTGTGTGGTGTGCTAAGCGCATTCCATCAGATGTAACCCATGGAACTGTTACCCTTTCATCAACAAAATCCCATCCCCAATCACTAAGTGTATCTGAACCAATGTGATGGAGTCCCATTGAAATTTCCACATTCGTGGCATGCTCATTGGATGCATCTACTAAGACATCCATGCTAACACCTCGATCATTACCTAAGTCGATTTCTACGGCTTTTGTTGTTGTAGTTCGACGTGCGATTGTAATCGAAGCAGATTGGTTTTGCCATTCTTCAGATGTAGTTGAGAGATGGTCAATATTCCATCTTCCGTAATCATATGTATATCCGCCTTGTACTGCTTGGATAGTCTCTCCTCCACTATCCACTTCCAACAGTGTTCCATAACTTGGTGGAATGAATTCAAAAGATGCAAAATGCCCCGGAAGTGCAGTGAGATTCATCTCAGTCGTTACAGTACCGCCCATTGTTAGCAGCCCTTGATATGTGCGTTCTACATCCAATCCCGAAACAGTCATTCCTATGCTTGCAGGATCTACACTAATCCCCAGAGTTGTTCGCAAACAGATTGGTGGGTTGTATGCATCATTGGGCAACCCTGCTAGTTCATCTGCACTATCAAAATCAGCGTCAGATGTGCATTCCACATTCTGGTCATTGATTTCGATTTGATTCACATATTGAGTATTAATCCCAGATGTTGTGCCAAATCCGTTATCGATTAAGCTAGTGACAGATGATTCAATCTCTTGTCGTAGTGCTTCTTGTACATTCATTCCAGATGTGGTTACATAATCGAAATAATTCCGAAGGTAATCCGCAGGAATCCCGTCAGTACTTGCATCAGAACCATTGCCCAATGGCAAATCATCAAGGAAAACGTCATTCCTCCTGATTTCATGAACTGCCCATTCCATGGTGACTGACATGACAGTAGCATTTGCCATTGCAATGGAGTACCTTCCTTCAATCCATTCTTGTCCGTTTGTGTCATCATCTGCAAAATTGTAATCATCACATATACCAGATGTACTATTCCAATTCGAGCAAACTGTATTCAAAACTTCAGAAGTTCCTGGTGGAGGATCTGCTGAAACAGTTGGAGCAAAAGGCATTAGCAACAATATAGCAATAATCAGTAAGATGCGTTGATGACCGCCTTGTCGCATCTGTACCATAGCACTAGTTCTGTCTATGGTAGTTTAATTGGGTAGTGGTCTTGAGGGCAGCCATGCCTCTCCATTCAAACCCGCATGTACGACTTCGTGCGGAAATTGAGGAATTGATTGGTAGACCCCTTCCACATGAGTTACCAAAACGATGGGAGAAATTTTCAGATGTTGCAATTTTACCTGAAATGGCGTTTACTGAATCTGGATGGGACCTCACTCCCAAATTTTGGGAGAAAGTTGCAGAATCGTTAGGAGTAGCGCGTTTGGCAAGAATGGGCGAAGTGGTCGGCGAAAAACGTGAGAGTACAGTTGAATTATTGTTTGGAGATGATGATTGGGTGGTACGACGAGAGCATGGAATTGATTTTGGTTACCACTTCACTCGTTGCATGTGGAGTAGCGGTAACATTACAGAAAGGGGGAGAATTGCTAATATGAATAATTCAGGAGAAAAAATCCTCGATTTGTATGCAGGAATTGGATATTACACGTTACCGTTTCTATCAGGAGGTGTAAGAGGGCCTAACGGTGAAACTAGTCTCGGTTCTGGTGCATATCATGTTGTCTCATGCGAATGGAATCCAGAAGCTGTATCTGCATTGGAGTGGTCATTAGAAAAAAATGGTTTATCTTCCAGATGTACTATTCTTGAAGGAGATAATAGAGTCACATTAAATGAAGATTATTTTGGCAAATTTGATCGAGTCAATCTAGGACTTCTACCTTCTTCAGAAGGTGGTTATGAACTTGCTTTGAAGGCATTAAAACCAGAAGGCGGGATTTTACATGTTCATGGATTAGCTCCTGGAAAGAAAGAAGAAAAATGGGCCGAAGAATTAGCAAAAAATCTTACTTTGAGGGGCGAATTTAATTGTATTATTTTTCATATTGAGAAAGTAAAATGGTATGCTCCTCATCAACGACATATCGTTGTAGATATCCATGCAGCCCCGGTGTCGAATTGAATAACCGCCCCTGTTTCGGAAGACTATGGACCTTGGTATCGAGAATGAAGCCTTAGCCCTAGCCGCACCCCCTATGTTGGCATTTGTTGGCGTTATGTATGGGATATTGGTACTACTATCTTTGGCAAAATGGAAGTCTCATTCTGAGACATTGAAGAACATCTGGACTCGTTCTTTAGTTGCCACTCCCCTGCTTTTTATGATTATGGCTTCAATGGAATATGGCCCTCTGGCTTGGGGCTTTATTATCGGTGTTTTTGCACTTGCTGCTCACCGAGAATATTGTATTGCTATCAACTTGAATGAGAAGTATATGCAAGCCATTGGAGCAGTGGTTTTGATGCTTCTAATGGTTGGAGGAATGACACATCAAAAAACCGAATTGGGATGGTCTGGAATGGGTGGTTCTGGATGGCTTGCATTGAGTTTACTAGTTGCAATCATCGGAACTTGGTCAATTCCTATTATCCAGGATAGATCCGAAGGTACAACTGAACAATTTGGCCGCGCAATAATTGGTTTTATTCTTGGCTGGTTGTTTTTGCATGGCACCTTTTTGTTACACTTAGGTGAAATAGGGACTGGTGCAGCAATCTTCACGGTCATCGTTGTAGCAATGACTGATTCTTTTGCTTTGATTACAGGTCGAATCATTGGCCGTCATAAGTTCCGCCCAATTCTTTCTCCAAAGAAAACTTGGGAAGGTGTTTTTGGTGGTGTGATTGCGGCTGCAATTGCAGGCTATGTAGCCCAACCATTACTTCCCACACTTTCTTCAGTTGAAGCCGCAGTACTGGGTGCAGTTCTAGCCATTATTGGGACTATGGGGGACCTTTCTCTTTCAATGTTGAAGCGTGACCTTGGATTGAAGGACTGGTCTTCAGCCCTACCAGGCCATGGAGGCATCCTTGACCGTGTCGATTCATTCATTTTGGCGGCTCCAGCATGCTACTGGATTTTGATGATAATCGGGTAAACAGCTTCATCGCGGTAATTAAGGTTAAAATTGAAATTACTACTGCCATAATCCACGTTATGTTAATACTTGAGGAATCAGATTTATCAGTTATTTCAGGGGATGAAAATCCATCATCACCTGAAGTATTGCCGCCCACAATTCCAATCATTTCTATTGAGGAAATTTGAACTTCTTGTATAGGTCTATCCGGACCAGGAGGCACTCGAATCGTCCCCCCTAATGGGTCGTTACTGGTGGGTACAGCGGCGATTGCACGCACATGGGACATCCCATCTCTGACAATTCCAAATGTAGCGTATCCTCCATCATCTCGATTCTCTGGATCAAGTTGATGCTGTGCACCATCACACAAGTAAAATTGGCTTTCAGCACTATCTTCTTCCAATCCTCGTGCCATTCCAATTGCTCCGTCAACATGACTCATGTTTATCTCATGTTCTAGAGGAATAGTTTCACCACTCCCCCCATCACCACAATTGGGACTGGTAGTTGGATAAACCCCCACTGTCTTGCATAACGGGTCTCCAGATTGTGCCACAAAATCGTCAATGACTCGGTGGAAAAAGATTCCATCCCAAAATGATTCTTCAGCTAAAGAGATAAAATTAGTTGTAGTAATTGGGACCCATTCCTGAAATAATTCAAGGATTATTTCACCCTCAACAGTGGAACTACCCAAATTAGGTACATACTGAACTTGCATTTTAACAACTGGGTTTCCCTTTTTTGATTCATCCATAGGCCTTCCTTCTAAATCAGGGCCATCCGACCATGTAGAAGGATCTATTTCATTTTCAGACCAATGCTCATCTTCTTGTGCAATAGTTGAGGGGAAAATTACAGTTATCAGCACGAATGTGGTGAGCAACAACACACCTCTTGCCCTCAACATCAGTTCTAGGGGGGGGCCACTTCCACATGAGGTCATCGGCCGAGCGTCACCCTCATGACACACCGCCCCTTAGGGCGGTGCATGTCTGAAGTATTCGAGGCTGAAATTCTCGACGATTCAGACCTCGCAAATGAAAGGCGGGAGTTTTACCAACTCAATATTGCCCTCGCAAGTACTGCAGTAGTTGTTGGACTATTCATCCTACTTGCCAGTTTGTGGGGTTCAGGTCTTTTCTCCAATCAAAGTGGAGATAGTGTAGATGATTACGATTGGTGGGATGTACCACTGAAATTACGTCATCAGATGGACCTTGATTACACAGGAACTCGGAGCAAATTACCTGTTAATGGTACATATTCTTGGACTGGCCCGACCGAACATTTCGTGGAGGTCGATTTACCACTCAGTGAGCAAGACGCCGGGTATCCAGAAACTCCACAAATGCACGTTGCATTATGGCTTCCAGAAGTCCCCCCTGATGTAAAAATACCAGTAATTGCAACAGTTCATCCATACTATGACTTTGGAGGAGAAGGTGCTCCAGGGGTTGGTGATGATTCAACTCCTAACACCGTTCCGGATGGAGGAGTGGGAGCATGGGTCTTGGATCAGTTTGTCCCCCATGGATATGCTTTGGCTCAAATTTCCACATTCGGTAGTGGTAAATCCACACATTGTCAAGACGTCAAAGGTCTTGGTGAGCAAATAGGTATACAAGCTGCAGTTCATTGGTTAGGTGAGCAAAATTGGTCGAATGGTAATGTTGGATTAATGGGTAAATCATATGCAGGCACTACTAACTGGGAGGCTGCACAAAATCCAAGTGAGCACTTGAAGACAATCGTTCCAATTTCAGGAAGTATTGGTGTACAACAAATGTTCTACAGAAATGGTAGTAGCGAAGCTCGTGCGGTGGGTTATGACCTCGCATATCAAGGAGCAACTAGTGACATGACTACAGATGATCTACGCATTTGTAGTGACGATATTTTTGGTCCAGCAATGCCAATCACTACGAGTTTGGGTGCAGAATTAGGAGGGGCTGATTGGTCAGATTATTGGGAAGAAAGATATCATCTTGGGGATGTCTTGCAAAATTACAATGGAAGTGTATACATTGTATGGGGCCTCCAAGATTGGAATGTAGATCCTTATCATGCTTTTCCGGCTTATCAAATGTTGCGCGATGCTGGAATTCACACTCGAGCTATTAGTGGACAATGGGCTCACAATTATGTCGATCAGCCTGATCGCCACGGCACTCTTGGGTCTGGATATGGAGCTGAAGCCTATCCAAATATGACACGTTTTGATTGGGCAGTTGAATTGTATGCTTGGTTTGAGTATTACTTGAAAGGAAATGGAAAGGAACCGGATGCGCATGTCCAGATTCAAACTAATGACGGCGGGTGGCATGTTGAAGAAACATGGCCACCCGAAGATTTGACTTGGGACTTTCAGGAATTGGACACTGCCGTAGCAGAGGGGACTAGAGTATCTGCAACATCTTCCACCTCCTTTGTTATGCCTGAATTGAGTGAGGGTATTCACATATCGGGTTTACCGACTTTGCATATATCGGCTACAGCGTCTACCTGCAATGGTGGCCAAATCTTTGCTACCATGTATTCAGATTCAACGGGCCTGCGTCTTGGACATGCTACGATGGATATGCGATATCGTGATGGAGGGTATGACGCAAAGTTCGTCGCTCCATTCCAAACATACACCATGCTCATGGAATTCAATCCACTAGATGTTAGATTATCTGCTGGCGATGCGATTCGGATAGAATTGACAGAATCTGGTGAAGATTACTTGCCTTCAACATGTGCTGCAGTTGGATTGACCGTTCACATTGATGAAACGTCAACACTAGGGCTCCCCATCATTGACCGACCCGATAATGATGGGCGCTGGTTCCACTCTCCACCTTGGTGGGAAGATCCAAACAATGCTGTTGGGTTGTAATTATCCCCAGAACTCACGAATTTGCTCTGCGCTTTCAAAATCTCCGACTTGTCTTGCAGTGATTTCTCCATCTTCATTCACCACAATTAGAGTGGGTGTATTTTTGATATCAATTGAAATTGCCAATTGTGATTCAACCATGAATGGGGCATCTACATTGTGGGTATCATTGGATTCGTCGACTTGTGTGTGCCAATCATTCAATTTCTCCCACGTGTTGTCCCCATCATCAGTTGAAATGACAATGAATGTTTCATTTGGCAACTCGCCGGTTACCTTGTGCATCACATCTCTACAAGGTGTACACCATGATGCAGAAAAGTGAATGATATACTTGGTGCCGAGCATATTGGATTTTGAATATGTTTGATTGTCATCAGCAGTTGCAGTCCAATCTGGTAATTGTTCAAAATCGGATGAATCACTATCTCCTCCAATACACCCCGAAAATCCACTTGAGAATAGTAGTAATGAAATCAGCGCCATATGGCATACATTTCTCTTCATGAATTCCGGCATGAATTTCAGTGTCATAATGCTATCTCAGCCTAATGGTCACAGCAAAACAGTTGTGAATGGTGTACTACTCCCCTGTACATGCGATTCACAGTATCCGTTTTTTTAGTCGCACTTTTACTCATTTTCACATCAAGTGTAAATCAGCCTTTTGAATTGGCTGAAATTAATGAACAGCATCGGTCTGATTCAAATTGCGAAAATGGGCAAGGTAATTCCTCGATAGACCGAAATGGCTGTTTGGATTCAGATGGCGATGGATTTTCAGACCCTGATGCAAATTGGACATTAGAACAAGGTGCCGATGCTTGCCCCTTTACTGTGGGGAAAAGTCGTGAAATTTTGAATGGATGCACTGACATGGATCGGGATTGGATTGCAGATATGATTGACCCAGACATTGACGGGGATGGAATTACTAATGAGTTTGAATTAATTTCATCGAGTTTGACCGAACGATTTGATCCTTATGACAAGGAATCACATCCTCCCGACTTTGATTTTGATTTAGTTCCCGATTTAATTGATGAAGACGATGACAATGATGGATGGCCAGATCGCGTAGAAATAGATCGTGGTTCAGATGAATTTGACCCGCAAGAAACACCTTTCAACATGTATTTTGGTACAACAACAGGTTTTTACTATCTCGGTGGCTTTTCGACATCAGATGAATTTACAACTGAAGGAACCGAAATTTCATTATCAGTTTTCATTGAAATTGCTACTGGCGAAATGGTCATACCGATTTTGCTGATACCATTATATCTTGCATTATTTGGCAAGCGCCGTCGCCATTATAATCGATTGTCAGAGGAGATTGATGGGGTCAAAGATTTCTCTGAATTAGCAAGGCTTGAAGTTGAAGTGAATCAATTTATCAAAGACAAAAAGATTCGTGTATATCATGGATTAATCCTGCGTAATTCAATAGAGCAACGTGAAACAGAACTTGGCTCGTTAGTCGAAAAGAATCCGAACAATTTATCTGAAGAAGAATGAAACAGGTCTTAACTCAAGGATTTGTTGATACATTTGATAACAATCCAGATTTTGCATTGACATATGCGCGTACTTGCTTTTGAGGATGGCGCAGATATCGCATTATTACTAGGTCAAAGTGGAGTTGAATTTAGCAACATCACATTTGAACAGCGATGGACAACAGAGAATGCAGTATCCATTATTCAAAACTTCAAGCCCGATGTGTTGCTTTTAGATCATTATATTCCACCAATATGTGGATTGGATGTTTTGCGGGCAATTAATGAAGCTGTATTGCATAATGAAAATCATCGTCCAAGAACGATTGTTGGGATGTCTTCAATGGCTGTAGCAAATCAGAAAATGCTTGAAGAGGGCGCTGATTTTGGTATAATCAAAGCAATGGTTGGAACTCTACCATTTTGGCCCCGAAATCATTCATCGTAAGGAAACCAATCTTCTTCATTTTGTGGACGATACCACCACTGACCTTCGTCGTCTTGCCACCATTCAGTACCATCTTCATCAACGCGGTATGTTTCATCTTCAGAATTTGTGGGTTCTTCTTCAATTTCGACACCCATTTCTTCTGCAATTTTACGCTTTAAGTCAGTAGCCTCATCCTCAACATCATGGAACACACGATGACCAGGTTCTTGTGAAGTCATAGTTTGGTGATCCCCAGCCGCAAGGGCTTCATCCGATTCTTTGAAGAAATCTTCAGCCATTTGTTGCCGATACTCTTCATACTCGTCACGGCCAAAAGAACCTGTGAATGAACCATCACGAGCCCGCATTAGTTCATCTAAATCTTGACGAGAACCCAGTTGTAATTCAGGTGCATCAGGTAATCCTTCACCATCATAGAACTCTTCTTCATCATCACCCCGTCGTATGAATGTCTTTCCTTCAGGATGAACATCTTCAATTTCTTCGATGAGGAGGTCATGTTCTTCATCATCAATTTGGTCTTCATCATGCGTTCGCTGAACAATTTTCACGAATCGCTCTAATTCCATGATGAGTTCATTACCAGAGTGGGCTTTTGTGATTTTTTCGAGTCGATTCAACAACCGATCATATGGTCTTCCTGCGAGTCCGCCGAGAAATCTCCCAAAGCCACCTTTCTTCGCCATGTCTTGAGCAACAGGTGGAACCCTTATTCACACTTACCGCTGCTATACCCTCGTGGTCGAATCGTGGTTGGAGGAGGCGGCAGGCGCCTACAATCGAGTATCTGCGAGTAAAAAAGATGGATATGCAGCGCTTATTTTGTTCCCAACAAAGCATCTTCAAACAATTTTGGATTGGGCTTTCGCCTCTCTTCCGGATGAAATTTTGATAGGCTTCGATCCTAATTTTGAGGCACCAATTGATCTAAGAGTTTTTGAATTTTTCACGGGTAATGAATGCCAAGATGAACTTTTCGCTGGCCAAGGTTACCAAGTTGGTGAACCCCATCTTGTTAATCGAGGTGATGCTTTTTCCGTCCATCATGTCCCTGAAGAATGGGTAGATGATTTATTTTCAATTAATCGTGGATCTAGAGGGGCACGATTCACACATTGGATGCACACGCATCCAAATTGTGTGGCTATACCTTCAGCAGCGGATGCAGATGCTGCACAACATACCTCCGGCATTGACATGATTCTTGGTATTGAGTTTTCTCCATCTGGCCTATTACCGTGGTTTGAAGATACTGAAGGGATTCGACGTCCACTAAGACCTGAAGGAGAAAAGAAGAGGGGCTGGGGAAGTTGGCGCAGAAAACATCGGAAACCAGTCCTTGGCCATGCACAAACTGGGCACAGTATTCATGGCTTGGAATTGATTGCATTTCATCGAACCGGTGTTGGTATTAATGTCATTCTAGTCGATGATGAGGGGTGGCCTCATGGGTTTGCTAGGGATGCTGAAAATAATCAGTGAATTTTTTGAAAAATTTCTTTCCGATAATGTCGCAACTCTTCGATACTTCCTTTAATGTCATCAAGGGCCCTATGCCCACTCGGTTTTCGAAACCCTTTGACATCTGGATACCAACGACAGGCAAGTTCCTTCACACTAGTTACATCGATGCTTCGATAATGAAAGAAATCTTGTAAATCTGGCATATGAGCCCTTAGAAATCGGCGATCTTGACCAATTGTGTTACCGCACAACAAACTCTGACCTGGGGTGCAATACTTATTCAGAAATTCTAAAGTTCGAATTTCAGCGGTTGCCATACTGATCT
>Ga0208764_10000118_pt1 | contig 42618 bp, 43 predicted proteins | sample ETNtaG_18_FD_185762 | JGI IMG/M metagenome (GOLD analysis project Ga0208764, IMG submission 185762) | Marine microbial and viral communities from oxygen minimum zone, Eastern Pacific Ocean - ETNP201302SV91 (SPAdes) (version 2) | ecosystem: Environmental > Aquatic > Marine > Oceanic ... | reverse complement strand
TCTGCTTTTTTAGGTTCTTCCTTTTTAGGTGCTTCCTTTGGAGCTTCTGCTTTTTTAGGTTCTTCCTTTTTAGGTGCTTCCTTTGGAGCTTCTGCTTTTTTAGGTTCTTCCTTTTTAGGTGCTTCGTTATCTTTTTTTCTATCTTTTTTTGGAATAGCCTTCTGTGGATTATTTCCTTTCACAGGCATTGGAAAAATTTCCAATTCTCCTAATAATCTTGAAACTCTTAATGTAGGTCGAGCTCCTTTGCTGATCCAATGTTTTATTCTTTCAACGTCAATTTTAATTCTTTCTTTTTTACTCTTTGGCAATAGAGGATTATAAAAACCCAATTTTTCTATAAATCTACCATCTCTTGGAAATCTACTGTCGGCAACAACAACTTTATATATTGGTCTTTTTTTAACACCACCCATTGATAATCTAATTCTAAGCATATTATTTATCCTCCATTATTATGGGACCAGAAACAGGATCTGTAACACCTAGTTCGGGAGAAATTTCTTCGAGTAAAGATCTAACACCGTCTAATCCTGCAATCATTTTATCTCTTGCTTTAGCGATTGCTTGTTCATTTTCCCATTCTCCAACAATACACATAGTATTGGGACCAGTTTGAATCTGCTTCATTGAAATCAAGCCTTCTGTTCCTTTTATGTTATGAAAAAACTCTTTTAATTTTTTCATATGCTCATCCTTCTTACCTTCTTTTACTTTGGTCCTTACTACATTCATAAATTTAGACATTTTTCTTTCCTTTCTTTTTATTTTAGTTGGTTAAAAATTTCCGGAGGTAACCCAGCCTTAGGGTCGCCTTTCGCAGCTTTCTTCATCATATCTGACATTATCCTAAATTGCTTGATAAGTTTATTTATCGTCGCCACATCACTGCCTGATCCACCAGCAATTCTTTTTTTTCTTGAACCATTAATTATTTTTGGATTTTGTCTTTCTTCTTTGGTCATTGATAATATTACTGCTTCATTTGTTTTTATAATACTTTCATCAATACCAGAAGAATCCATTTGTTTTTTAATTTTAGCTACTCCAGGCATCAATGACATCACGCCTTCCATTCCTCCCATTTTTTTCATCTGTCTTAGTTGAGACAAATAATCTTCAAGTGAAAAACTTCCTTTCCTTAATCGTTCTTCTGTTTCTTTTAAGTTTTCTTGATCTATGGTTTCTGAAGCTTTTTCTACTAGAGAAACTATGTCGCCCATTCCTAAAATTCTGTTTGCTATTCTGTCAGGATGAAAAACTTCGAAATTATCTACTTTTTCACCTACTCCAATAAACTTGATTGGAACACTGGTTGCATGCTTCATGCTTATAGCGGCTCCACCTCTTCCATCACCATCAACTCTAGTTAAAATTATTCCACTAATTGCTACAGCTTCATTAAATTTTTTTGCTACTTCAACAGCTATTTGTCCTGTTAAAGAATCTGCGACTAAAATTGTTTCCGTTGGATTAATAATTGATTTAATATCTTTAATTTCTTGCATCATTGAAACATCAATTTGTGTTCTTCCAGCTGTGTCAAAAATAATAACGTCAGAACTATTTAACTTAGCTGCATTTATAGCTCTTTTTGCAATATCTAAGGGATGTTGTCCTTCAACTATTGGTAAAGTTTGAATTCCATTAGTTTCTCCCAACACTTTAAGCTGTTCTTGAGCTGCCGGTCTATAAACATCCAAACTAACCATCAAAATTTTACTTTTATTATTTTTTTCTAAAAATTTTGATATTTTGGCTGCAGTTGTTGTTTTTCCAGATCCTTGTAGACCAACTAACATTAAACTGACTGGCGGCACGGCTTTTAAATTTAAATCAGCTTTTCCATCTCCCAAAAATTTAACTAATTCATCATGAACCAACTTTACTATCATTTGACCTGGTGTTGTGGATCTAATTATTTCTTTGCCAACAACCTTAGGTCTAATTTCTTCAATAAGTTTTTTAGCAACAGGCAAAGCTACGTCGGCTTCTAATAGCGCCTTCCTTATTTCTCTTAATCCATCATCCACCTGGTTCACATTTAATGATGGTGCTTTTTTTAAATTAGCAAATATTGTTTCAAATTTATTTGTTAAATTTTCAAACATAAAATTTTAATCCAGCAAACATTGCACTAGTGGGCGAACCCTCGCTGACTAGTGTCGATCCCTTTATCAATAAAGGCACCGCAAAACCCTATTTTTGCGGAAAAAAATGAAGTTACATAAGAGGTTTAAAATGTCAATAAATAAGTTACATATAAGTATATGAGTGCATTTAACGCGATAAAAATGGATGGTTTGGGAAATGATTTTGTTATTTTTGATACCAGAAACAAAAATCTTTCCTTATCCAAAGAAGAAATAATCAAAATCGCAGATAGAAAATTTTTAGGTTGTGATCAGGTTATTTTACTTAAAAATGATACTGATTCAGATGCCTATCTAAGTTTTTTCAATTCGAATGGAGAAGAAGCATCCGCATGTGGAAATGGCAGTAGATGCGTTTCTTATCTCTTGGGCAAAGAAAAAAACAAAAATAAAATTAAAATTAAAACAAAAGGTGGAATTTTAAATTCGGATATAGTGGAAGAGAAAATTGTAAGAACAAATATAGGAAAGCCAAAATTTTTATGGAACGAAATTCCATTAAATAAAAAAATGGAATCACAAAATTTAAAAATCGAGTTGAATGACTTAAATAATAATACACACAAAGGTGGTTACGCAGTGAATGTTGGAAATCCACATGCTGTTTTTTTTGTAAATAACTGTGATAGTTTTGATTTAAAAAAAATTGGACCAGAAATTGAAAATCATAAAATTTTTCCTGAAAAATGTAATGTATCTTTAGCCGAAATAAAAAATAAATCACTAATTAAGTTAAAAGTTTGGGAGCGAGGGGCAGGAATTACAAAAGCTTGCGGAACTGCTGCTTGTGCTACCGCTGCTGTAGCTACAAAGAATAAATTTACTGAAAAAAAAGTAGATATAAAATTTGAATTAGGAATTTTAAATATAGAATTAGATCAAAACTCAAATATTTTTATGCAAGGTCCTGTTTCGGATATTAAAAATATTAAGGTTGTTCTGTAATGGGTTTATTTGAAAAATTAAAAATTGGTTTAAATAAAAGCTCAAAAAATCTAAGTAAAGGGATGGGTGATTTAATTTTTAAGAAAAAGATAGATGAGTCCGCTTTACAAAATTTTGAAGATTTTTTAATTGAATCTGATGTGGGCGTTGACGCTACAAAAGAAATAAAAGATAAAATTTCCAAAGAAAAAATAAACTCTGATTCTAATCAATTAGATCAGGTAAAAGAAATCTTTTCTAAGTACGCTTGCTCTTTACTTAAACCACTTGAAAAAAAAATTGAAGATGATGAAAAAAAAGAATTAAAAGTTATAGTAATTGCTGGCGTAAATGGAGCTGGAAAAACAACAACAATAGGAAAACTTGGAAAAATTTTATCAAAAAAAGAAGTAAAAATTGTTTTTGCAGCTGCTGATACCTTTAGAGCGGCAGCAATATCTCAGCTTGAAAAATGGTCAGAAAAAGTAAATGCAAAATTAATAAAGTCAGATCACGGTTCAGACCCTGCCTCTGTTGCATTTAAAGCGACGGAATACTCAATAAAACATAGCTCAAAATATTTAATAATTGATACAGCTGGAAGGTTGCAAAACAAAAAAAATTTAATGGATGAGTTTAAAAAAATTATAAATGTTCTAAAAAAACAAAATGAAACCTTTCCTCATGAAACTATTTTAGTATTGGATGCAACGAGTGGCCAAAATGTAATAAACCAAGTTCAAGAATTTATTAAGTTAACAAAAATAACAGGTTTAATTATGACTAAATTAGATGGAACTGCAAAAGGTGGGATTCTTATAGCTCTTGCTAAAAAATTTCAAATTCCAATAATTGCTGTTGGCGTGGGAGAAAAAGAAGATGATCTCCTTTTTTTTAATGCAAAAACATTTGTTGATGCTCTATTATCTGGTTAATGAATTAAGTTTTTTGAAATCAGAGGTTTATAATAAGAACACTCAAAAGTAGAATGTATATCTTTGTAGCCACAGTCTCTTAAAAGAGAAGATATATATAATTTATATTTATGCTTGATTGGTAAGCGTTCAAGCATTTGATTTTCAAGATCAAATTTAAAATTAGACCTAATTGTTTTAAATGCGCTGATCATAATTAAAGTTTTGTTATCTTTTAAAAGATAATAAGCATAGTCTTCGGGAAATACAGGTAAATTTAAATTTGGACTCAATTTTTTTACTGTCTTTGGAAACCAGTCATATGTTATGAGAGGTTTAATTTTGTTACTATTATTAAACAAAATATAAAGATCTTGCGGATAATCAGCAATATAATTAAAACCTTCTCCTTTGGCTAAAATCGCTTTCTCTCTCGTTTTGAAAAACAATGTAAATTTTTTATCATGCGATAACATTTGTCCTATATTAAATATATCTTCGTAATTATTGATATTTGGATTTTTTTCAGTTGAGTTTCCTTCAATATTAAAGAAGAAAGTAAAAAATAAAAAGTAAACTAAAAATTTTTTCATGAATTAAACCATAAATTGTGTTTGTGAAAGTTTTTTGTTTGAATTGTGACTTAATTTAAACTCGTCAAAAATTTATTTACCACATTTAGAAGGTTTTGATCATAATTCATCATATGATCGTCATAATTGGGGAAAAAATAGAATTTAGGTTGATTACCCAAATCAAATATTCTTTTTCCCATAACAAATGGCACGACCTTGTCTAATTTGCCATGCATAACTAGTAATGGAAAATTTATGTTTCTTATTTTTTTCTCAGTTTCAAATTTATCTTTTAAAATTAGTTTAACTGGAACATATGGATAATAATGTCTTCCAATATCTATCATTGAAGTAAATGGGGACTCTAAAATAATTCCAGCAAAACTTTTATGTTGAGCAATTTCAGCAGCCACTGCGGAACCTAAAGATTCTCCATATAAAATAATCTCTTGATCTTTTACACCTTCTTGATTTAACCACTTAACTGCGCTATTGGCATCATCGTATAAACCTCGTTCGCTGGGAAATCCAGAATTTCCACTAAAACCTCTCCAAGCAAAAATTAAGAAATTTATATTCAAATCTTTTAATTTATTTAATTTGTAAATTCTATTTTCTAAAACTCCAGCATTTCCATGAAAAAATAATAAAGTTTTATAATTTTTGTTTTTAAAATGATACCAGCCTTTAAGGGAATAATTGTCTGATGTTGAAATATATATCTCTTTTATATCTGTAAATAATATTTCTCCATCCAAATAATTATTTTCGCTGGGTTCGTATAACAAGTTTCTTTGAAAAGAATAAAGACCAACTAAAACAATTAAATAGGATAACCCTAAAAATAGTATTAAAATTTTAAATATATTTAACATTGCGCTCTTAAAATATTAAGAAAAAATAAGAAATTATTGCCTGTTTCAAGATTTATTTATTTTTTTTGTTCCGTATAATTCTAATCTATGATCAACAAGTGTATAACCAAGTTTGTCTGCAACTTTTTTTTGTAAAAGTTCAATATCTTCATCAACAAATTCAATAATCGCTCCGCTATTTATATCAATTAAATGGTCATGGTGTTCCTCTGGGGCTTTTTCATATCTAGCTTTTCCTCCTTTAAAATCATGTTTAGAGACAACGCCAGCTTCTTCAAATAATTTAACTGTTCTATATACCGTAGCTATGCTAATTTTTGAATCTATCTTGTTAATTCTCTTATGAAGCTCATCCACATCAGGATGATCTGAAGATGAAGCCATAACCTGAGCTATGACTTTTCTTTGTTCCGTTAGCCTAACTCCCTTTTTTTTACAAAGTGCTTCTAAAGTATCTTTCATTTTTAAACATATAATGGCTTAATAAATTTTTTTTGCAACAAATTATTATTATATAATAATTCGAGTTTATTATAATTAACCTTGATCAGCTTAAAATTTTTAGACTGTAATATTTTAGAATCAGCATTTTGTGAATAGTTGAATGAACTTACAATAATATTTTTTTTTAAAATATTTATTACCATATCCTTTGAAAGTTTTTTTACTATTCCAAATTTATTGACCTTTTCATAAAGCTGAAATAAGTAATTATTATTTATTTTAATTAAGAAACCGTAGGGTTTAATTTTTTGATAATAACTAGAACGTAAAAGTTGAAAAGAGCTATATCCAAATATATGAATTTTTGATGCCAAGCTTATTCCTTGACTGGTGGCTATAGAACCTCTTATTCCTGAAAAACTTCCAGGACCCAAATTTACAAATATTTTTGAAACATTATCAAGTTTTCTTTTATTTTTTTTAAATAAACTTAGTATTTCAAGCATCAAAATATCATTGGAATGATTATCCTTTTGCAAAACTTTATAAAATAAATTATTTTTAATTTTAAGAATTAAATTTCCAGGCTGTGTACTTAGATCTATGATTAAAAAACTCATAATATTCCTTTTATCAATTTTTATACTTTCTTCAAAATCTCTTTCAGATATTAAATTGCAAAAAGACTTTGGAATATTAACTTTAATGTATCATCGATTCAATGAACAAAAATATCCTTCCACAAATATAAAATTAGAGGTTTTTAAAAAACAAGTTGAAGAAATAACAAAAAGTGGTCTAAAAATTATTAGCTTTGATGAATTTAAAAACATAATAGATCAAAAATCTTTTGCGAAAAAATCAATCTTGCTCACAATTGATGATGGATTTCTTTCATTTTACGAAAATGGTTGGCCAATTTTTAAAGAAAATAAAATTCCATTCATTTTATTTATTAATACCAAAAATGTTGGATCACATGGATACATGGACTGGGAACAACTTAAAGAAATTTCTAAATTTAAATTTGCAAAAATTGGAAACCACAGCCATTCACATGAATATCTCCTTAATATGAAAAAAAATGAAATAATTGATGACATAAAAATGTCAATAAAAATTTTAAAAAAAAATTTGAATATAGAGCCAGATGTTTTTTCTTATCCATTTGGAGAGTATGATGTTGATTTAATGAAAATAGTAGAAAATTTTGGATTTGAATATGCTTTCGGCCAACACTCTGGTGTAATTAATTTCAGTTCCAATAATTATGAACTACCCCGTTTTCCAATCAATGAAAAATATGGTGATATTAATCGATTTAAATCTGTTATAAATTTTCTACCATTTCCCTATGAAAAAATTGTTCCAGAAAATAAATATCTAACGGCAAATCAAAACCCTCCCGATGTTAAAATTACTTTTTTCAAAAATTTAATAAATATTAAAAATATGAATTGTTACTCAAACGAAGAGGACAAATGGGAAAAATCTAATATTAATTTTATAAATGATAATGAAATTAATATTAAATTAAGAGGAAAGTTTATAACTGAGAGAGGAAGAATTAATTGTTCTTTAATGGACAAAAGTGGAAAATGGAGATGGTTTGGTATTCAATATGTGCTAGAAGAAAATTAGCTTTTATAAATCAACTCCCTTGACACTCTTGGGAGTCAACAATTTAGCTCCGTCAAAATCATCCAAAGAATTTATCTTAATAGATTTTTCAAGACTGGCTGTATATTCTCTTCCTGTCGCCGCATATCTAAAAAGGTGTTTTGCTAGTTCTAAACCAGAAATTTTTTCATCATTTTGTCGAAGTAATGCTCGAGCCTCTCTAAACTCTCTATAGCCGTTATTAGTATTAAGATTATTTTTATATGCCCTAACGGAAGCTCTTAGAATTTGAAAATTTAAAATCTTAAATTTTTTGTTAGAATCTTTTTCTTTAGGTTCAATACCTTTTTTACCCCATGTCCACTGACCAAATAAAGCATTGCCTTCTAATGCAAACCTAGACGTGCCCCAGCCACTTTCTATGGCTGCTTGAGCAATAGCTAATGAAACGGGTATTATATCCATTCTAGTCTTTAATTCTGCTAAATCGGAATCATCAATTTTATATTCTTTAAATCGTCTCTTTAACCAGACTCGTTCACCAATCGAGTTAAAACTTTTCTCTAATATTTTAAACAGTTTATTTCTATCCTTTAGAATTTTTTCATTTTCAGCTAAAATCAAAGGCAGAACAATCTGAATAAAAACTTCTTTCTTTTTCCTGGTGTCTCCAAGCGCTTGTAGATCTTTCGGTAGTTTAGTAAAATATATGGGTTTAACCTGTTGACCATTTCTTACCCTGTCCAAAGTATATTCTAAATCGGTAAATAAATTAATAGTTGTTTCTGAATTAAGACTAACTGTGTTTTCCTGTAAATTTTCTTCTGTTTCTTCTTCTTTCGGTAGAGTTGCCTCTTCTTTTTTCTTTTCTTGTTTTAATTCTTTTTTAATTGTAGGTTGAGAATATTCTCCTGTGATGTGAGTAAATTTAACTTCATTAGTAATACTCTTAATATAAGGTCTACTTCCAATTAATGCGGCAATAAAAAATAAAAAACAAATTGAAAGATAAACGTTGGTTAATGTTTTTTCCTTTAACTCTTGTCTTGCTATAACCTTTGAATTGGACCTATTTTCTGGAAGTTTAATTTTATTTTTTATTAATAGTAATTCTAATTGAGATGTAGTTAATCTTTTGCTGCTCCTTGCATAACTTTTGATTTCTACAACACCATATAGCTTAGCCAAATATATAAGCTGGCTTCTATATGATGAAAATATTTTTTTTTCTTCTTTTTTGCTCATTTTTATATTGACTCTACAGAATTAACTTCTGCAACGTAATGTTTTAACATATTTTGAACACCTCTCTTCAGAGTAACAGTAGAACTAGGACATCCCGAACAACTTCCTTGTAATTCAACAGTAACGATACCATCATTGAAAGATTTAAATTTAATATCCCCACCATCTCTAGCTACAGCAGGTCTAATTTTGCTTTCGAGTACCTCTTTAATTTTTGTAACAACTTCACTTTCTTCTTTTTGGTCATTATTTTTTTCTAATTTTTTTTTCAAAACTACTTTGTTTCCTTTGCTATAAAAATCATTTATTTCTGATATTATGCCAGGCTTTAAATCGTCCCATTTCACTGGTGCTTTTTTGTTAACACTTATAAAATCATCACCAAAAAAAATTGAAGTAACTCCCTCGATTGCCAAGATGCTGGTTGCTAGGGGTATTGTTGCATCTTCCTTATCTTTAAATACCTCTACCGGTCCTATTTCGGAAACAATCATATTAGGAATAAATTTTAAGGAATTTGGATTTGGAGTTTCTATTGTGTCTACTAGCATTTATAAATGTTATACAAGTTAAACATTCAATTTCAAGTGAACTTTTTTAAACCAACAATATCGTAAATTTCTTCTAGATTTTTAGTTGCAATTTCACTAGCTTTTTGACTTCCATCAATTAAAACTTTTTCGAGATATTGTGAATCATTCAAACACTCTCTAATCTTTTTGCCAATGGGACAAATTGATTCGATTAGGGAATCGGCAAGTTTGTTTTTAAACTCTGAAAAATTTTTTCCGCCAAATTCATTTAAAACTTTTTCTACCTCTAATTTATTAATACTTGAATAAATTTGGATAAGGTTAAGAGCTTCAGGCCTTTGATCAAGTTCTTTAAGATTTTTGGGTATTGGAGCGCTATCTGTTTTAGCTTTTTTTATTTTTTGACTTATTAAATCTGGATCATCTGTTAAATTTATTCTGCTAAAATCTGATTCATCAGACTTACTCATCTTTTTTTTTCCATCTCTCAAACTCATAATTCTAGATTCGGTATCTGGTATTAAAGGTTCAGTTAAAGGAAAGAATTTTGTATTAAAATCATTATTAAATTTCTGCGCAATATCTCTGCATAGTTCCAAATGCTGCTTTTGGTCCTCCCCCACAGGAACATGTGTGGCTCTATAAATTAAAATATCGGAAGCCATTAAATTTGGATACACATAAAGCCCAACGCTTGCTCTTTCTTTCTGAGAACCAGCTTTTTCTTTAAACTGTGTCATGCGATTTAACCAGCCCAACCTAGAGACACAATTAAATATCCACGCAAGTTCTGAATGAGCTGAAACACTGGCCTGATTAAATAAAATATTTTTTTTAACATCCAGTCCTGAGGCTATAAAAGTTGCAACTGTTTCTAAAATATTTTTTTTAAGTTCAGCTGGATTTTGCGAAACTGTGATTGCATGTAAATCTACAACACAATAAATACACTCAAATTTTTCTTGTAAATTTACAAAATTTTTTATTGCTCCCAAATAGTTTCCTAAATGCAAATTACCAGTCGGTTGCACGCCAGAAAATACTCTTTTTTTTGTCATATAATAATATTTTTTTTCCTATCAAACTTTATAGATCCAATCAAAATGGATATTAAAAAGTATACCACAATAGACAATCCAACGATCAAAAATAAATATAGTATTTTTAATGAACTATCATAAATTAATTTATCTGCCAAAAATGAAATCATGTAAATTAAAAAAATGCCCATTAATGTACTTGATAGAAACATTTTAATTATTTTGACGAAAAAAATGTTATCAAATTTGTGAATATCTTTTTCTAAAAATTTAAAAATATAAGCAAAAACTATAATCCAGGTAGATATGGTTGTGGCAATTGGAATTGCAATAAAGCCAATTATGCGAAACAAATAAATGCTTAAAGCAAGATTAATTACAACAACAATAACCGAAAGATAAAATGGTGTTTGAGTATTATTTCGTGCAAAATAAAAACTTGAAAAAATTTTTAGAAGTGCAAATGCCGGTATTCCTATAGCAAAAAATTTAAGAGCAGCAGAAGTATTTTTTACACTTGCTTCAGTAAAAGATCCATATCCAAATAATGCATTGACAATATCGTAAGATGCTACATACAAACCTGCCGCTGCAGGCAATGAAATAAATAAGCATAAATTTATTGACCTGCTTTGTAGATCTTGAACCAATTTATAATTATTAAGTTTAATTTTTTTTGATAATTCTGGCAAAATTACAGTGCCTACGGCAATCCCTGCTACTGCAAGAGTAATTTGATAAAGTCTATCTGCATAATATAAGTATGAAACTGCACCAGACTGAAATGACGCAATAATAGTTCCAATTAATATATTAATTTGTACAACACCAGATGATAAAACGCTTGGTAACAATTTTTTGAAAAAAAATTTCAATTTTTTATTCATATATAACTTAAATTCTATTGAAAATTTAAAATATTTTTTTGTATAAAAAATTAAAGATATAAATTGAACCAATCCCGCAAAAGTTACAGCGTAAGATAAAATCTCCACCTCTGGTAAATCTATATATTTTGAAATTAATAATGAAGATATTAAAATAATATTTAAAATAATAGGAATTGCAGCAGCAAAACCAAATTTATTATGAGTATTCAGAATTGCAGAAAAAAAAGACGCTAGACACACAAAAAATAAGAATGGAAAAGTAATTCTACATAATTTAGTCGTTAAATTAACAAGTTCTAAATTATCACTAAAACCTGGCGCTATAACAAATACAATTTGATGCATAAAAATTTCTGCAAATAAAATAATTATTAAAAGTGCAATAAAAAGAAAATTAAAAACGTTTTTTGCAAAACTTTGTGCAAGTAATTTGTTTTTTGCTATAAGTCCAGCATAACTTGGTACAAACGCCGCATTAAAAGTACCTTCGGAAAGAAGCCTTCTAAAAGTATTTGGAATTCTAAAAGCAACAAAGAAAGCATCGGCATATATGCTCGTTCCAAGAAAAATTGCAATAAGTATGTCTCTGAAATACCCTAACACTCTGCTGATTAGAGTAAAAAAACTAAATGTTGAGGTTGATGCTATTAAGTTCATCTTGACACATAAGCCTTAATTTTGTGACAATTGTAAGATACTTGTTTTTAAAATGAAGAAAAAGTCAAAAATCGATAAATATACAGATCAGGAAGCCTTAGATTTTCACAATAGTGGAAAATCTGGAAAAATTGAAATTATTTCTTCAAAACCAATGACAACAAAAAGAGATCTTGCTTTGGCATATTCTCCTGGAGTAGCAGCTCCAGTAAAAGTAATAGCTAAAAATCCAGACGCTGCTTATGACTACACAACAAAGGGAAATCTTGTGGCTGTGATCAGTAATGGTTCAGCAATACTTGGGCTTGGTAATCTGGGTGCCCTAGCATCAAAACCGGTTATGGAGGGTAAAGCGATATTGTTTAAACGTTTTGCGGATATAAATGCTATAGATTTAGAAATAGATTCTTCTGACCCTGATGAAATTATAAACAGCATAACAAAATTCGGAAAAAGCTTCGGAGGAATTAATTTAGAAGATATCGCTGCACCCAACTGTTTTATAATTGAAGAAAAATTAAAAAAAAATTTAGATATACCTATTTTTCATGATGATCAACACGGAACAGCCATTATCACTTTAGCAGCTTTAATTAATGCATTAGATATATCTGGAAAGTCTATAAAAAATGTTAAGGTCGTTGTAAATGGAGCTGGTGCTGCGGCAATTGCTTGTACCAATCTTTTTAAAAACAATGGTTTGCCAAGCAAAAATCTAATTATGTTGGATAGCAAAGGAGTAATATATAGAGGAAGAGATAATCTTGATCAGTGGAAATCAGCCCATGCCGTAAATACAAAACTGAGAACTCTTGAACAAGCTATTGATGGAGCTGATGTTTTTTTAGGGTTGTCAGGAAAAAATGTACTTACCAAAGATATGGTAAAAAAAATGGCTAAAAATCCAATAATTTTTGCCTGCGCAAATCCAGATCCAGAAATTAAACCTGAGGATGTCAAAGAAGTAAGAAATGATGCCATTATTGCGACGGGAAGATCCGATTATCCAAACCAAGTAAATAATCTAATTGGATTCCCTTATATTTTTAGGGGCGCCTTAGATGTAAGAGCAAAAACAATTAATGAAGAAATGAAGGTTGCGGCCGCACACGCTATTGCTGAACTTGCCAGAGAAGATGTGCCCGATGAGGTAGTTGCCGCCATGGGAGGAGACAGACCACATTATGGTAAAGATTATATTATTCCTTCAACTTTTGATCCAAGATTAATTAGTGTAATCCCTGTTGCAGTTGCTAAAGCAGCAATAAAAAGTGGCGTGGCAAGAAAATCGATTAATGATATTGAAGCTTATAAAGATCAACTAAAACAAAGATTAGATCCTTCTGTAACCATTATGCAAGGTATTAATAGCCAAATTAAAAAAACTCAAAAACGTGTTGTTTTTGCCGAAGGAGAGGATGAAAATACTTTAAAAGCTGCTATTGCTTTTAAAAATGGAGGACTTGGTATCCCTATCCTGGTAGCAAAAAAAGAAACTTTAAAAGAACGATTAAAAGAAATAGGTCTAGATGAAAATTTTCATATAGAAGTAACCAATTCGACTGATAAAGAAAAAAGAGATAAATATGTAAATTTTTTATTTAAAAAATTACAGCGCGAACATGGTCTTCTCGAAAGAGATTGTGATAAAATGGTTAGAAACGATAGGGTAATCTGGGGAGCTTGTATGGTTTCATGTGGAGATGCAGATGCAATGGTTACAGGCAATACAAGACGATATTCGAGTTCTTTAGAAAAAATAACGAAGGTTGTTAGTCCTAGACCAGGAGAAATTATGTTTGGTTTAAATATGATAGTAAATAAAGGAAAAACTGTATTTGTTGCAGACACTACTGTAAATGAATATCCGAGTGCAGAAGAACTTACGGAAATAGCTATATCATCGGCAAGAGTAGTAAGGTTATTTGGATTTGACCCTAAGGTTGCTTTTTTATCTCATTCTACCTTTGGCCAACCAGTAACAAACAGAACAAAGCATATAAGAGATGCTGTTGATATACTAAAACAAAAAAATGTCGATTTTAAATTTGACGGTGATATGCAGCCAGATGTGGCTTTAAGTGATGAATACAAAGAACTTTATCCATTTTCAGAAATAGTTGGTAATGCAAATATTTTGATAATGCCTGGGCAGCATAGTGCGGCAATTTCTTTTAAAATGATGAAAAGTTTTGGTGAAGCTAAAGTTATTGGTCCGTTATTAATAGGCCTTGGACAACCTATTGAGATTGCACCGTTGAGATCATCTACTAGTGATATAATAAATTTAGCATCAGTAGCAGCATATTCAGCTGAGGTAATTGATTATAAAAAAAATTAGTCCTTAGATCTGCTTAGATCTTCAATAAGAAGAATGCTTACTATAACGTCTTTGACATAAAGTATACCTTTTGCTTCGTTAACCACTTCTCTTCTCTCTTCTTCATCATCCGCAATTCCAAAAACGTAAACCTTCTGATTTACAGTATCAATGTTAAAATTGGGAGATTTTGTTTTTTTATTTGTGATTAATGCGGCTCTCAATTGAGATGTTATTAAAATATCTTTCGCGACATTTTTAAAGGAAAATTTTTTTCCTATCTGTATATTATTATGTACTGATCTAGCTCCTTTTGTCTCCCATGCCATTTTTGTAATTTTAAGTTTTTCTTCTGGTTCATCCACGTTGCCTTTTAAAAAAATTCGTCCATCTAAAACTTTTACGGAAGTTTTTAATAAATATTTTTTTTCTAATAAGGCTAATCTAGTGGTTAAATTTTTTTGCATAATTGAATCATCTATTTGAGTGCCAAGAGTCCTTGGATCCAAGGCAATACTCACTCCGGAGCCAAATACTCCCACGGTAGAACTGCCCACACAATTATTTAGAAAAATTAATAATAAAAGAAATAATAAACTTACTTTTTTAAATTTAAACATATTTTATAAATTTCATTTTTAGAAATACCTTTATCTTTTGATATATAATCGGCAACATCTTTGCTACTAAATTTTGTTAATAAAAAATTAATTTTTTCTATTAATTTTTCATTGATTTTATTGCTATCGCGCTTGTCATTTTGAAAGTTTGATAAAATAACTGTTATTTCTCCTTTGTCTAGAATATCTGATTCGTTTAAATTCGAAATATTTATTCTAATATAATCTTCATGTATTTTTGTCATTTCTCTAGCAATAAATATTTCTTGATTGAAAAAATATTTTTTAATTAAACTTACAAAATTCTTTATCTTTTGAGGAGAAACGAAAAATATTATGGAAGCATTAATGTTTTGCAAATTAGTTAAATCTCTTTCGATTTCCTTATTTTTTTGAGGTAAAAAACCATAGAAGAAAAACTTTCCATCCATTCCACTCACGCTTAACGCTGAAGTAATTGAAGAAGGTCCTGGAATGGGGTAAACCTTTATTCCAGATTTTAAACATTCGTGAATCACTTCCCTACCTGGATCTGAAATACATGGAGTACCTGCATCAGAAATGAGGGATATTACTTTTCCCATTTTTATTTCATCTAAAATTTTATGAGTTAATTTTTTTTCATTAAATTTATGATAAGCAAATAATTTTTTTTTAATATTATAATAATTCATTAATTTAAGAGATCTTCTTATATCTTCACAAAATATGAGGTCTGAATTTTTAAAAACTTCTAAAGCTCGAAAAGTAATATCTTCTAAATTACCAATTGGAGTGGAAACCACATAAAGGCCAGGATTATACTTTATATTTGATTTTATTTTGCTTTTTTTTTCCGAAATATGCATTATGTAATATTATATTTCTATATTTTAAATGAAAAAAACTTTTACAATAATTATATTAACTTATTTTCTCTTTACATTAAATATTAATAGAGTCGTTGCTCAAGAAGATACATCACAAGAAGAAAATATATTAAAAATTGGCGTATTGGTTCCCTTAAAAGGAGCACAAAAAAAAATAGGAAAAGTTGTATTAAATTCAACAAAGCTTGCTCTACAAGATATTGATTCTAAAAATCTTAAAATATATCCAGTGGACATCGGAAATACTTTGGAGAAAAAAAATGCGGCATTAACTTATTTAAAAAATACTGGAATAAAAATTGTAATTGGACCAATTTTATATGAAAATTTAGAAAATCTTGAAAAATATGAAGAAATAATTTTTCTCTCACTAACAAATAACTCAAAAAAATATTCAAAAAACGTAATAAATTTCGGTGTAAATATAGACTCACAAATGAATAAAATTCATTCATACTTAAAAGAAAATGAATACAAAAAAACAATACTTTTGTATCCGGACAATCATTTTTTAGATTTTATAGAAAATTCTAGTGAAATAAAAAAATATAACTATTTTAAAACTATAAATTATGAAATAGATCCTAAAAAAATTACTGGCCAAATAGAAAAAATAACAAATTACAAGCAAAGAAAAATAAATTTAAAAGCCAGAATTAAAAAAATAGAAAATTCTGAAAAGATAGAGGATCAAAATGAGTTGAAAAGATTGTTATTAAGGGACACGCTTGGAAAAATAAAATTTGATTCTGTTGTAATCATTGATTTTGGACAAAGATTAAAAAGCATTTTAAACTCTTTTTTATTTGTTGATGTAACTAATCAAAATGCTACTTTTCTATCAGCAAATCAATGGTTTGATGAAAATTTGTTTACCGAAATATCTTCGGAAAAATTGTTGTTTCCATCTATAGATATGAAAAAATTTGATACTTTAAGAAAAAAATATTTTAATGAATATAACAGCCCAGCTAATAATCTTTCTGTTTTAGCTTACGACGCGGTTGGTATAATTAATTATATCTGGAACAAAAATAAAAATTTTAAAATAAAAGATTTTAATAATATAGAATTTTCAGGTATGCAGGGTAATTTTGTAATTGAAGAAAATATTAATTACCAGAATTTAAACTTATATCAAATTCAAAATAAAAAATTTAATAAAATTGATTAAAATAAATACTATTTAAAATTTTAAATGCTTCATGCCGATGATCTACTTTCATTTTGTCGTCTAAATCCATTTCTCCAAAAGTTTTTTTAAATCCTTTTGGAATAAATATTGGATCATATCCAAAACCATTATTACCTCTTTTCTTATCTATAATTTTTCCATTAACTATGCCATTAGCAGAAAAAAATTTATTATCAGGCCAATAAAGAGTAATACAACAAACAAATTTGGCTTTATTTTTTTTCTTCCATTGTTTGTTACTTTTTTTCATTTGTCTTAAAACTTTTTTAATTGCTAAGTTAAAATCTCTCTTCTTTCCTCCCCATCTCGAAGAAAATATTCCTGGTTGATTGTCTAAAATATCCACTTCCAATCCCGAATCATCCGAAAGACAAGGTAACTTTAGGAGTTTAGAAAAATATCTGGCTTTAATAACAGAATTTTCATGAAAAAATTTGCCAGTTTCTGGAGGACTTTTAATTTTGCAATCTTTTAAAGAAATTTTTTTTATATTTTTAGGTAACAACCTGCATATTTCCTTAAATTTTCCCTCATTATTCGTCCCAATAACAATTTTGTTAATTTTTTTCACTTAGCCCTAGAAAATTTAATAATTAATACCATATTAATGGTAATGGACAAATCAGACAAAGAAAAGAGTAAAATAGAGGCAGAAAAAGCCCCAGAAAATTCTAGAGAAGATTCTCAAAATAAAGAGATAGATATTAGTGGCAAATTAAAAGATGTGGAAGATAGACTGCTAAGATCTATTGCGGAATTAGAAAATCAAAGAAGAAGATTTGAAAAGGAAAAACAAGAAGCAATTGAATTTGGAGGTTTTAATTTTGCTTTAGAAAGTTTGGCCATTTTAGATAACATTGATAGAGCAATTAATTCTTTCGAGCAAGATCCTCAAATAAAAAACAACAAGGATTTTGATAAAGTAATAAATGGAATTAAAATATTAAAAGAAGATTTAACTTCAATTTTTAAAAAAAATGGAATCGAATCAATTAAATGTATAAATGAAAAATTTGATCCTAATTTCCATCAGGCAATGCTAGAAGTGGAAGACAAAAAAAATGAGCCGGGGACCATAGTTCAGGAAGTTCAAAAAGGTTATATGATGAAAGGTCGCCTTCTTAGACCTGCTTTTGTAGGGGTCTCAAAAAAGAGTGTAAAAACAGAAAAATCTGAAGAAAAAAGTGAAAAAAAATGAGAAAAATATTAATTTTTAAACTTGCAGTTCAAAAAAAAGTACCCATATACCAACATAAGGAAATAAAATTATGAGCAAAGTTATAGGAATTGATTTAGGAACTACAAATTCATGTGTGGCAATCATGGATGGGACTCAGCCTAAAGTTTTAGAAAATACGGAAGGAGCAAGAACAACTCCTTCGGTTGTTGCTTTTGGAGAAAATAATGAAAAATTAGTTGGTCAACCTGCTAAAAGACAGGCGGTAACAAATCCAGAAAATACTCTTTTTGCTGTAAAAAGATTAATTGGAAGAAATTTTGATGATGAATATGTAAAAAAAGATATATCCAAAGTTCCTTATAAAATAATTAAAAGTGAAAACAATGATGCTTGGTTAGAATCTAGGGGGAAAAAATATTCTCCTTCTCAAATCTCTGCTTTTGTGTTGCAAAAAATGAAGGAAACAGCTGAAAAATATTTAGGACAAGAAGTAAAGAAAGCGGTTATTACCGTTCCAGCTTATTTTAATGACTCTCAAAGACAAGCAACTAAAGATGCTGGAAAAATTGCAGGTCTTGAAGTCTTAAGAATTATTAATGAACCGACGGCTGCATCTCTTGCCTATGGGCTGGATAAAAAAGGTGGAAAAAAAATTGCTGTCTATGATTTGGGTGGTGGAACATTTGATGTTTCAATATTAGAACTTGGGGAAGGTGTATTTGAAGTTAAATCTACAAATGGCGATACCTTTTTAGGTGGAGAAGATTTTGACGATAAAATAGTAAGCTACCTAGCTAAGGAATTCAAAAAAGATAATGGTATAGATTTAACAACTGATAAATTAGCATTACAAAGATTAAAAGAAGCAGCCGAAAAAGCAAAAATAGAACTTTCTTCTGCAGCTCAAACTGAAATAAATCTCCCATTTATTACGGCTGACAAAACGGGGCCAAAACATATTAATATTAAATTAACAAGAGCGAAATTAGAAGCTCTGGTTGAGGATTTAATTAAAAAAACTCTTTTACCTTGTGAAACAGCTTTAAAAGATTCTGGTTTTAGCGCAGCCGAAATCAATGAGATAGTTTTAGTAGGTGGTATGACAAGAATGCCAAAAGTAATTGAAACGGTTAAAAACTTTTTTGGAAAAGAACCAAACAAAAGCGTAAACCCTGATGAAGTTGTTGCAATGGGAGCCGCTATACAAGCTGGTGTACTTCAAGGTGATGTGAAAGATGTTTTGCTTTTAGATGTTACTCCTTTGTCTTTAGGCATTGAAACATTAGGCGGAGTTTCAACAAAACTTATTGAAAAAAATACAACAATACCTACAAAAAAAAGCCAAGTTTTCTCAACTGCGGAAGATAATCAGCCAGCTGTATCAATTAGAGTGATGCAAGGAGAAAGAGAGATGGCTTCTGATAATAAATTACTTGGTAATTTTGAACTTTTGGGTATTCCCAATGCTCCTAGAGGGGTTCCACAAATCGAAGTTACATTCGATATTGATGCTAATGGTATCGTTAGCGTATCGGCAAAAGATAAAGGAACTGGGAAAGAACAAAAAATACAAATCCAAGCTTCTGGAGGACTAAGTGAAGACGAAATTAATAAAATGGTTAAAGATGCTGAAGCCAACAAAGAATCTGATAAGAAAAAAAGAGAATCTGTTGACGTTAGAAATCAAGCTGACACTATAATTCATACCACTGAAAAAAGCCTTAAAGAACATGGTAATAAAATTTCAGAGGCTGAGAAAAAGGCTATTGAAACTGAAATTTCACACCTAAGAAATGCATTAAAAGGAACAGACGCTGAAGAAGTAAAGAAAAAAACACAGTCTTTAATACAAGTTTCAATGAAACTTGGTGAAGCCGTATATAAGAGTCAACAAAAAGGTGCTGAGAAAAAAGGCGCTGAATCAACAAAGGATCCGGACGACAAGAATAAAGAAAAAGATAATGTTGTTGATGCAGATTTTGAAGAAGTAAAAGACAAAGACGACAAAGAAAAAAGCGCCTAAAACTAGGGACGGAATTAAACTGTCAACAAAAGTATATGGCGAAAAAAGATTATTACGAAATCTTAGAAGTATCTAAAACATCTTCCTCAGATGAAATTAAGAAAGCTTATAGAAAACAAGCATTAAAATATCATCCGGATAGAAATAAGAACGATAAAACCGCCGAAGCAAAATTTAAAGAAGCAAGCGAAGCATACCATATTCTTTCTGATAAAGAGAGAAGAACAAGTTATGATCAGTTTGGACATGCCGCTTTTGAAGGAGCATCAGGAAGAGGTGGTTTTTCGAACTTTGATTTTTCAGGTGCTTTTTCCGATATATTTGGTTCAGATATTTTTGATGATTTTTTTGATGGATTTGGAGGTCAGAGCAATAGAAGACAAAGAAGATCTTCAAATCAAAGAGGGTCTGATCTAAGATTTGATTTATCAATTTCTCTTGAAGAAGCATATACAGGTAAACAACAAGAAATTAATTATTCTTCTTTTGATGTATGCGATAAATGTTCCGGACAAGGAGCGGAGCCTGGCTCAAAGCCAATAACTTGCTCAACATGTGGTGGCCAAGGCGCTGTACGGTCAAGCCAAGGTTTTTTTACAATTCAACAGACCTGTCCACAATGTGCAGGATCGGGAGAAAATATATCTGATCCATGCAAATCATGTAGTGGGTTGGGGAAAAAAAGATCCAAAAAGAAAATATCAACAAAAATACCAAATGGCGTTGATGATGGAACAAAAATTAGATTATCAGGAAAAGGAGAGGCTGGTACAAGAGGTGGGGGGAATGGTGATTTATATATTTTTATGACAGTTAAACCTCATAATATTTTTAAGAGATCAGGAGAAAATTTATTTTTTGAATTTCCAATTTCTTTAACAGATGCAACACTTGGCTCTACAATTGAAGTCCCAACTATAGATGGGGGCAGAGCAAAAGTTAAAATTCCTCCTGGAACACAAAGTGGAAAACAGTTTAGATTAAAAGGAAAAGGCATGCCCATCATAAGAGGTAGAGGTTACGGAGATCTTTATATTCAAACTTCAACTGAAGTTCCTATAAGTTTAAGTAAAGAACAAAAAGATTTACTAGAACAATTTAGAAAATTAGAAAACTCAAAAATAAATCCCAGTATTAAAAGTTTTTTTGAAAAAGCTAAAAAATTTTGGAAAAACTAAACAGCAAAAAAGTTAAAAATTAAGATTATAGCTCCATAAAATAAAGCAATAATACTTATAATTTTACTAAACAAAAAATTATTTACTTTTTTGAAAATTTTTTGTGATGGAAAATAAATAATCAAAACTAAAAAAATATAATAAATTTTGGAAAAATTTAAATTTCTATATTCCAAACATACTAAAATAAAATATTGTAATAAACCCATAATGAGATAACCGTAAGATATAAAATACCTTGTGAGATTTTTATCGTTTTTATTAATTAAAGAAGAAAAAATGGTTAAAAAACCTCCGCCCATATTAGTAAGACCGTGTACAGAGCCAATAAAAATTAAAATTAATTTTTTATAACTTAAAATATTTTTTCTAAGAGAAGAATAAGTATTTTTATTTAATGCGAGTGATGAAGAAATAATTAAAATAATTGCGACATAAAATTTAAAATTTAAAATTTCTTTAAAATTTAATGCCAATAGCAAAAATAACACTAAAAATGGCAAACAAAAAATATTGTATTCGAAAATTATTTTTTTTGGTGGTATTTTTAAACTTGTAAATTGAAGATAACTTATAACTATTGAAGAAGGCAATAAAAAATTCAAAGTACTCGAAAAATCATATCCTAATAATAAAAATGTAGGTGTTCCAAGTAATAATAAACCAATTCCAAAAATCGACTGGATTATTATTAAAATTATTAATATTAAATTTTCTAAAAAAAAGTCCATGTACTAAATCAATTCATTCTATATAAATTTAAAGCGAATAATTTTAAAACATGTTTAAATATGTTATTGTTTTTATACAACTAAAAAATGAAAAAAATAAAATTATCAATAACCGGTTGCCTAGGAAGAATGGGGCAACAACTAATTAAATCCTCAAAAAATGAAAAAAATTTTCAACTAATTTCTGTTACAGAAAATAGAGTTGTTAATAAAAAAGTATCTGGTTTAAGACCACAACTAAATTCGGAATCTGCATTTAAAAATACAAATATAATTATCGATTTTACAGTTCCAAAATGTACATTGGAAATACTAAAAATTGCCTCTAAATTAAAAAAAAGAGTAGTTATTGGAACAACAGGTTTTTCTAAAAAAGAGGAAAAATTAATAAAAAAATATTCAAAAAAAATACCAATTTTAAAAGCAGGTAATATGAGTCTAGGAATTAACTTGCTTATTTATTTGACTGAAATAGCTTCTAAATCTCTTAGAAATAATTTTTTAACTAAAGTTTTTGAAGTCCATCACAAACATAAAAAAGATCATCCTTCAGGAACAGCTTTAATGCTTGGAAAAGGTATCGCGCTAGGAAAAAAGAAAGATTTTTACAGATTATTAGGAAAAAAATATTTAAACAAAAAAACCTTTCCTTACAGTAAAAAAATTAATTTTAATTCAATAAGAAAAGGCGAGGTCATAGGAAATCATAAAGTTCACTTTTCAAGTGGAAAAGAAACTATAACTTTAGATCATGAAGCATTTGATAGAGCTCTTTATTCTGAAGGTGCATTTGCTGCAGCCAAATGGTTAATGAGCAAAAAGTCTGGACTTTACTCTATGAGAGACGTATTAAATTTTAAATGAAATCTGGGGAAATAAATTCTCTTTTTAAAAATTTAAGCAAATCAATAAAAAATCCAAAAACTGACTTAACATACAAGAATAAATTTACCTTATTAGTATCTGTTGTTCTTTCTGCACAATGCACCGATGTTAATGTAAATAACGTAACTAGAAATATTTATCCAAAATATAATAAACCTGAGCATTTTGTAAGATTAGGAAGAAAAAGAATTGAAGTTTTAATAAAAAAAATTAACTTTTTCAGAAACAAAGCAAAGAGTGTTTACCTGCTATCAAAACAGTTAATTGAGCAGCACAATAACAAAGTGCCAAAAAATTTTGAAAAATTGATTAGTCTTCCAGGCGTTGGAACAAAAACCGCAAGTGTCGTTTTAAATCAAGGGTTTGGATTACCAACTATTGCTGTTGATACTCATGTTTTTAGAGTTGGCAATAGAACAGGTTTAGCTACTGGAAAAAACCCTGATGAAGTTCAAAAAAAATTATACAAACTAGTTCCAAAAAAATACTTAAAAAATGCAGGTCATACATTGCTACTTCATGGAAGATATACTTGCAAAGCTAGAACACCTTCGTGTAAGACATGTGTAATAATCAAATATTGTAAATACAAAAACAAGGAGTTCAAATGAAAGTATTAGGGATTGGAAATGCTATTGTTGATGTCATTTGTAAAGTAGAAGATAGTTTTATAACTGAGAATGGTTTAACTAAAAGCACGATGAAACTTGTTGATGAAACTGAATTTAAAAAACTATTATCAAATTTAAAAATTGAACAGACGATAGCAGGAGGTTCGGTTGCTAATTCTATTGTTGGTCTATCACAATTAGACAATGCGGTTTCTTTTATTGGAAAAGTTAATAATGATGAACTAGGAAATAAATATGAGAAGAGTTTAACAAATGAAAAAGTAAAATATTGTTATAAAAAAAAAGAAGAGGTAATTCCAACAGGAACTTGTTTAATTTTGATTACACCAGATTCTGAAAGAACAATGTGCACCTTTTTGGGTATTGCAGGAAAAATCAGCGACAAAGATATTGATGAAAATTCTGTAAAAAATAGCGAATTAATTTTTTTAGAAGGTTATTTGTGGGATGAAGGAGATCCAAAAAAAGCATTTGATAAAGCAATAAATATATCTAAAAAAACAGCAATGTCTTTGTCAGACCTGTTTTGTGTTGAGCGTCATAAAAAAAGTTTTTTTGATTTAGTGAACAATAAATTAGATATTACTTTTGCAAATGAACAAGAAATTTTCTCTTTAATTAATAAAAAAAATTTCAATGATGTAATTTCATTTGGCAAAAAATTAGGGAAACTTCTTGTAATTACACGAGGTGAAAAAGGAAGTGTTGCTATACAAAAAAATAAGGTCATTGAATGTGCTAGTAAAAAAAATTTAAAAATTGTTGATTTAACTGGTGCGGGTGATCTTTTTGCGGCTGGATTTTTACACGGCTACATTAATAATTTATCAATCAAAGAAAGCTTAGAAAAAGGAACGGAAATGTCTTCAAAAATAATCCAAAAAATTGGAGCTAGGTTAAAGTAATCTTTTTTTTTCTCTTAAAACTTCCCTTGCCTTTTTTGGGTCTTACCACTCGTTTTCTATATTTTAAGGAAAATAAATCTTTAGCAATTAAATTTCTTTTTTTCATTTTTTTCAAATAAAATATCCTTCGGTATTATTTTTAATAATACTGTTATCTTTAAAAATTTTTATAAATTTTTTTCTAAGTCTATGCACGTGTGTCTCGATGGTGTGAGTTTCTGATTCGGAAGAATAATCCCAAACGACTTTTAGAAGTTCATTAATTTTAACGGGTCTCCCCAACTCAATCAAATAAACTAACAAAGTTACTTCCTTTTCCGTTAATTTAAGTTTTAAATCATTTTTCACTATGACTTTTTTATTAATATCTAACTGATAATCTAATACCTGAAAAATAGATCTATTTTTATAATCTTTCTTTAAAGATAAAATTTTAATCTTTGATAATAGATCGTTTAATTTAAAAGGTAACAAACATTTTTCATAATTTTTTATTAATTCGTTACTAAAATTATTTTTATTAATTAAAAGAATAGAATTTTTACCAAAACTTTTGATGAAATTTTGATTAATCGAAATATTAGACAAATCTACTAAAATTAAGTTTTCCTTTAAATTTTTATCTTGCAATAAATTGTTTTTTTGAAAATCATGGGTTTTGTTAATTATTTCATAGTTTTTAAATAGTTTTACCTCTTTGAGAATTTCAGCTAATCTTCGATTGCCAAAAACAAATAATTTTTCGGACTTCATCCTGATTAATTATACACTATGATGATAGAAATTAAAAAGAATGGTTTATTAAAATATAAAGATTTTGCCTGCAAATGTTCTTTCGGTAAGTCAGGCATAAAGTTAAAAAAAATAGAAGGTGATAATGCTACTCCTAAAGGAACATTCTCGCTTGGAAAAATTTACTACAGAAAAGATCGTATAAAAAATATTCAATCAAAATTATACAAGAAAAAAATAATTAAGGGGATGGGTTGGTGTCATAATATAAATAGTAAAAAATATAATCAAGAAAGTAAATTTTTAAATTATTTTGAAACAGAAAATTTATTCAGAAAAGATCATAAATATGATATTTTTATTCTCATTAATTATAATACAAATCCAGTTAGAAAAGGCAAAGGCAGCGCTATCTTCCTCCATTTAACAAAAAAGTATAAACCAACAAGAGGATGTGTTACAATTACAAAAAAAGACTTTTTTTATTTGATAAAAAAAATTAATAAGAAAACAAAAATAAAAATAAATTAAGGCTTTCTCTCTCCAAAAATACAAGTGCCAAGTCTTAAAAAGGAAGAGCCAAAATCTAGAGCAACAAGATAATCATGTGACATTCCCATGCTCAAATCATTTAAATTATGTTTAATAGCAAATTCTCTTAATTTCTTGAAATAGATTTCGGATTTTTCATTTTGTGGAGGCAAACACATGAGACCAATAACATTAAGCTTAAAGTCTCTTCGTAAAGTTTGAATAAATTTTTCAAGATCATTTTCAGGGACTCCGCTCTTTTGAGCTTCATTTCCTAAATTCACTTGAACGAAATATTTCAAATGTTTATTAAGTTCTTCTTCAGCTAAATGAAGTTTTTTGGCTAGTCTTAAATTATCCAAAGAATGAATATAATCGAAAATCTGAACTGCTTTTTTTGCTTTATTGGATTGAAGACCTCCTACCATATGGAGCTTTAAACTATGTTTGTTCATTAAAGTTTTATCCCATTTGTTTTCAGCTTCTTGCACTTTGTTCTCTCCAAAATGAGTGTGCCCCGCTTCAATAAGTGGATTAATTTGATCTAAACTAAAAGTTTTACTGATAGCTATAATTGTGGGTTGTTTTATGTTTTTTTCAGAAAGTTTAATTTTTTCATTGATTTTATGTTTTGCTGACTCTAAATTTTTTATAATTTCATGCATAAATATTTTCCAAAATCATTTGCAATTATCGACGGTTATGACAAAAGTTTATTTAAGTATAATACATCAGATTTTGGAATAATTTATAGAAATTATAAATCAACCAATGCTTGTTCGGAGCTTAATAAAATCGCTTTAAATTGCAAAAAAAAACGTATTCCATTTTTTATATCAAATAATATTAAACAAGTAATAAAATATAAGGCTACTGGAATCTACCTATCCGCTTTTAATAAATCTGGTATTAAAAATCTACTATCTGCTAAAAAAAATATATTAGTATTAGGTTCGGCTCATAATGCTGGAGAAATTAAAGAAAAAATAAACCAGGGTTGTGATGCTGTCTTTCTGTCTCCTGTCTTTCAAACAAAGGGTTATAAAAAAATTTTAGGTATTTATAAGTTTAATCTACTAACAAGAAACTCGAAGATTAAGTTTTATGCGCTAGGTGGAATTAACTATAAAAATTTAAAGAAAATAAAAATTCTTAATGCCGTGGGATTTTCTGGAATCAGTTTATATAAAAAAAAACCGGCCCAAATTAATGGGCCGGTTCTATAAAATTGTAATTCTAAACTAAATTAGAATGCCATTTTAAGTCTAACTTCTGTATTTTCGTCAGACGCAGTAGCTGATCCCCAAGATCTATTCAACTCATTGTGTTGAATTAGAAGTGAAGCACCACCTAAGTTATAAGAGAGACCAAGTCCTTCAGTTTCCATTGTAACGTCAGTTTGTCCTACAGTACCGAATAGTTTAGTATTTTCAACTTCGGCATATGATATAGACATGTTGTCATTAACTGCAAAAGAAATACCAAAACCATCTGATTCGTAAGCGTCAACAGATGCTGCGGCTCTTAAGCCAGTTGATTCATATGACTGGAAGTAACCAAAAGTTACTGGGCCAGCTGCATATTTAACATATCCTACCATTTCATCTATATCACCACTGTATGTAGACGAAGTAGTTTTTCCATCTAGAACTTCTATCTCAGCGTAACCAGCTCCTAAAGTAAGACCATCAATACCTAATCCTGTAGTTATTGACATATCCATACCAGCTCCGTAAGCGTTTGTTCCTGCAGCAGATCCACCATCAGCCTGTTTATCAGAACCAGGGTCTGGGTTATATGCTAGAACAACTTTTGTTCCTAATGGAAGTTCTGGCATAGCGTATCTTAGTACTGTTCCAGAGTTAACTCCACCAACAAGGTTTAATCCTTGACTTAGACCATCCCAAGATTCTTCATAAGCACTTGGTGTGATATCATCAATTGCACTAACTGCAGATCCTGAACCTTGAGATACTACGATTGAACCCATAGAATCTAAATTCATAGAAAACGCAGCAGATGTAATTGAACCTAAACCAGCTGTACCATCTGCATAATTTGCGAAGTACGACCAGCTATAGCCATTGTCCATCTCACCAGAACCATTCATTTGGAAGTCTTTCGACATACCAAGTGGGTTACCAGTTGTTTCGTCTGAGTCTCTTCCAACGTATGACAAGTCAATTGATCCAGATACATCGATTGCACCTGCATTAGCTGCTTGCATAGCTGTTAGAGAAGCAAGAGTACCAGCAAGAGCTGACACTCCTAGTTTTTTATAATTATTCATATTTATCTCCTTTTGTTATTGTTCATATATGAATGTTGCAAATATACCCTTATAAACAGAAAATTTATCTCAAAAATCCTTAAAATATGCTAATTTTTTGTATTTTGTTGTATTTATACAACACTTAAAAAACGTTGATTTTATTCATTTTTTTTACATTTTTTATAAATTAATTAAAAAAATAGTTCGTTTTAAGATTTTTGTAATATAAATCTTTAGGTAAACACACTAATGGATATCAAAAATAAAATAATTAAATCATTTTTCATAGTTTTATTAATTATGCCTCTAAGCTCCTGTGGAATTTGGGATCCTGCTGATGCAAGAAAAGTTGACCCAAGCGGTGAAGTAAGAGCAAGAAAAGCAGTTGAAGAAGGAAGATCAATTTCTATAGATAAGGCATTAAAAGGTCGCCAGGGTGGTGCATTTCAATTTGCAAGTTCTAATCACCTATGGCGAGCTACTTTAGACGTATTAGATTTTATACCACTCGTTAATGTGGATTATGCGGGAGGATTAATTATTACCGATTGGTATACCGAAGGAATGGCAAGTGATGAATCAATTAAATTAACAGTGCGTTTTCTTTCAAACGAAATAAGAGCAGATGCGGTAAAAGTCATTGTACATAAACGAATTTGCAATAAATCCCAAAGATGCCGTACTAAAAAAATTCGATCCACATTAGAAGTTGAATTAAAAAATTCTATTTTAAAAGTAGCGACACTTATGAAGAAAAAAAAGTGGGACGCAAATGCTGAAAAAATGCAAAAAAAATATTGGGGCGCAAGCTCAGAACGTAAAAATTAATAAATTTAATATACTTAAAATAACCTATGCCCTTAGAAAGATATAATCCAAAAGTAAGTGAAAAAAATTGGCAAACATATTGGGAAAAAGAAAAAATTTTTCAATCAAAAATAGATAAAAATAAAAAAAAATTTTATTGTCTAGAAATGTTTCCTTATCCTTCTGGAAAAATTCACATGGGTCATGTAAGAAATTATGCAATAGGAGATGTTTTGGCAAGATATAAAACACTAAATAACTTTAATGTATTACATCCAATGGGATGGGATAGTTTTGGTTTACCTGCTGAAAATGCAGCCAAAGAAAACAATCTACATCCAAAAAAATGGACGGAAAATAATATTGAAAATATGAAAAACCAATTAAAACTCCTTGGTCTATCTATTGATTGGAATAGAGAAATATCTACTTGCGATCCCAATTATTATAAACACCAACAAGAATTTTTTATTGAAATGTACAAAAAAGGGTTAGTTCAAAAGAAAGAAGCTTACGTGAATTGGGATCCTGTTGACAAAACAGTATTGGCAAATGAACAAGTAATTGACGGCAAAGGATGGAGATCGGGCGCCGAAGTGGAAAGAAAAAAATTATATCAATGGTTTTTTAATATAACAAAATTTTCTCAAGAACTTTTGGATGGGTTAGAAAAACTTCCTGAGTGGCCTGAAAAAGTTAAATTAATGCAAAAAAATTGGATTGGAAAATCAGAAGGATGTGAAATTACATTCGAAACTCAAAACAAAAAAGATATTAAAGTATTCACCACTCGACCTGATACGATTTATGGTGCATCATTTATTGCCATATCCGCCGATCACCCTCTGACAAAAGATTTTGAAAAAGATAAGAATTTTATTAAATTTAAAGAAGAATGTAATAAAATGGGTACAACTGAAGAAGCTCTCGCAAATGCAGAAAAGATAGGTTTTGATACAAAAATTAAGGCTTTACATCCTTTTAATTCAAAAAAATCTCTTCCTGTTTATGTGTCCAACTTTGTCTTAATGGAGTATGGAACTGGCGCTATATTTGGATGTCCTGCCCATGACCAAAGGGATTTGGAATTTGCAAGAAAATACAAATTGGATGTTTTGCCCGTAGTGCTGCCTGATAATGAAAAAAAAGATAAGTATAAAATTAAAGAAACCGCATATACTGGAGAAGGTAAATTAATTAATTCAGAATTCTTAGATGGATTAAACGTTACTCAAGCCAAAAAAAAAATAATAGAAACAATTGAAAAAAAATCTATTGGAAAAAGAAAAATATCTTTTAGATTAAAAGATTGGGGCGTATCCAGACAAAGATATTGGGGATGCCCAATTCCGATTGTATATAAAAAAGACGGAACTGCTGTGACATTGTCTAAAAAAGATTTGCCAGCAACATTACCTGAAGATATAGATTTAAAAGTATCTGGAAACCCATTAGAAAAGCACCCGTCTTGGAAAAACACAAAATTGTCTAGTTCGGGAGAAGAAGTGACGAGAGAAACCGATACATTAGATACATTTGTAGATTCGTCTTGGTATTTTCTAAGATTTTGTTCACCTAAGGAAAGTACTCAGGGATTTAATCTGGAAGATTTAAAATATTGGATGCCGGTTGATCAATATATAGGTGGTGTGGAACATGCAATTTTACATTTGTTATATTCTAGATTTTTTATGAGAGCTCTTTCATTTAAAACCAAAAATTTTATTTGGGACGAACCTTTTAAAGGATTATTTACCCAAGGCATGGTGTGCCACGAAACTTACAAAGATAAAAATGGAAAATGGTTAAGTCCTGAAGAAATTGAAATCGATAACAATAAAAATGCTAAGAACATAAAAACAGGAGAAAAAGTTTTTATCGGTCCTTCTGAGGCTATGTCAAAATCAAAAAAAAATGTTATCGAACCTGAGGAAGTTATAAAAAATTTTGGAGCAGACTCCATAAGATGGTTTATTTTATCTGATAGCCCTCCCAGTAGAGATATCCAATGGTCCCAGGAAGGAATATTAGCCTCTCACAAATTTATCCAAAAAATATGGACGCTAACAAATAAAATTGAAGATTATAAAAATTCGAACAAAAATGAAGAAGATCAAAAAGTGTATAAATTTATTAACAAAATGATTTATAACATCACTCGAAATATAGAAAATTTTCAATACAATGTTGTAATCGCCAATTTCCATGAAATTTATAATAAACTTGAAGAATTTTTGAATAATCAAAAAAGTTCTGTAAAAGCACTAAAAACCTCCATAACAAAAACTCTAATTTGTTTAATACCTTTTGCACCACATATTGCATTCGAATGTTTAAAAAAAATAGATAACTCTTTTGAACCCAAAAATATTAAATGGCCATCTTATGATAAAAAGCTTTTAGTCGAAGAAGAATACAACATTATCGTGCAAATAAATGGGAAAAAAAGAGGTGTTTTTAAAATGCCTGCTAATTCTGATGAAAATATAGTTTTTGAAAAAGCAAAAAAAGTGGAAAATGTTAAAAAGAACATGGGTTCTGGTAAAATTAAAAAATATATTTACGTAAAAAACAGATTAATCAATTTAATAATTTAATGATTAAAAAAAATATTTTTTGTATTTTAATTATGCTCCTCGTAACTGGGTGCGTTGGTTATGAACCTTTATATTCAGGAAATGAGTCTAATTTCAATATTGGAAAAATTGATTATAAAGGTACTGATATTAAGATTGCAAAAAAAATTGGAAAAAGTTTAAAAAATATTATCCGTTCAAAAAATAATTTAAAAAAAATAGATATAATAATAAATCTTAAAAAAGATAAAAAAATAGCAACTAAAGATGATAAGGGAACAACCACGAACTTTGAAATGTTAATCATAATAAATATAATAGCTACCGAAACATCAAACAACGAGACATTGTTGGAAAAAGAATATAGTTTTCAAAAAATTTATCAAAATAAAAGTACTGCCTCGGAAACTGCAAATTTAGAATCTAAAATGATTGATGATACGGTGAGTGAAGCTGTCAGACTTATTAATATGGATATTCAGACTCTACAATAACTATGATTATAAAATCTTATGAATTAGGTAATAAAATTACTCATCTTGAGCAACATGTGTACTTGTTTTATGGAGAAAATAAAGGACTGAAAGACGATTTAAAAAATCACACAATTAATTTTATAAAAACAAAAAAGGAAGTTGAAATTGTAAATTTTAACGAAGACCAATTATTAAAACTAAATGAATCTTATTATAATGCAGTACAAACGGGATCTTTATTTTCTAAAACAAAAATAATAATTATCAATTTTGCAACTAATAAATCTTTCGATTTTGTTAATTTCTTACTAGAAAAAAATATTAGCGATGTAAATTTAATATTAATTTCAAATATTTTAGAAAAAAAATCAAAACTGAGACAGCTTGGAGAAAAGAGCACCGATATAATATGTGTTCCCTGCTATTACGATACACAAAAAAGTTTAAACATAATTATAAATAATGCTTTAAGAGAAAATAAAATTAACATTTCTAGTGAATCTGTTAATTTATTAATAGAAAATTCTGGAGGAGATCGCCATAATTTAAAAAATGAATTAGAAAAAATTAGTGCTTATGCTAAAAACAGAAAAACAGTTTCATTTGAAGAAGTAAAACGACTAGTAAACTCACAAGAAAATTTAGAAATTGATGAAATAACTACTAATTGCCTATGTGGAAATTTAATTAAATTTAAGAGAAGTTTAAATTTTATTTCATTCGGTAATATAAATCATATTGTACTAATTAAAATTCTCAGTAGAAAAATTGAAAAATTAATCCAATACCAAGCAGCACAAAAAAATTACCCAAATATAGATTCATTAATTAATAGTATTAAACCTCCTATATTTTGGAAGGAAAAACCTAATGTAAAAAAACAACTAGAAATATGGAAAGATAAAAATTTAAATGAACTTGTTGAAGAAATAAATATTATCGAAGAAAAATATAAAAAACACTACGATGTATCAAAAATAATTTTGAATGACTTTATCGTAAAACTCTGTAAGAGAGCTAATAATTATTCTTTATAGTATCAATTATTTTATCTAGCTGATCTAAATTTTTATATTCAAATGTAATTTTTCCAGAATTATTTTTTTTATTTTGAATAATTACACTAAGGCCCATTTTATTTTCTAAACTTTTCTGTAGCTCAATAATATTACTATCCTTGCTTTTAATAAGTTTAACAACATTTTTATTTTTAAAAACTTTTACTAAATTTTCGACTTGTCTTACGGAAAGTTGATTTTTAATAATTTTTTTTGCAATGATACCTGAGTTTGGAACTCCAATTAAAGCTCGAGCATGACCAGCGGTTAAATTGCCCTTTTCCATATGATCAACAACATCGGAAGACAATGATAACAATCTTAAAGAATTTGCAATATAACTGCGACTTTTACCAATAAATTTAGATAATTTTTCTTGATTGTAGTTAAATTCGTCAATTAATTTTTGATATCCCTTGGCTTCTTCTATGGGATTTAAATCTTGTCTTTGAACATTTTCTACTATGGCAAACTCCAATGATTTTTCATCATCCACATTCAAAATAACTACGGGCACACTATCAAGATTTGCTTTTTTCGCTGCCGACCATCTTCTTTCTCCTGCGATAATCTCAAATTTTTCATCTTGGGATTTGGAAGGGCGAACTACAATAGGCTGAATTATTCCTCTTTCTTTTATTGAGTTTGTTAAGTCATTAAGTTTTTCTTCATCAAAAATTTTTCTGGGCTGGAAAGGGTTGCTTATGATATCATCTATTTTTAAATTTGACTGTTTAGATTTTGAACCACTATCTCCAATCAACGAGGATAAGCCTCGTCCTAAACCCTTTTTTAATTTAAAATTGTTCATTTATGCAGCACTTTCAAATAATTTTTCTTGTTGAAGAAATTCTTGAGTAAAAGCCAAATAAGACTTACTTCCTGAACATTGTTTATCATAAAAAATTACGGGCGTTCCATGTGATGGGGCTTCTGACAATCTTACATTTCTTGGTATGACATTCTTATACACTTTTTCTTTAAAATAATTTCTTGCCTCATTTTCAACTTGCGCGGAAAGTTTGTTTCTCTTGTCATACATAGTTAAAAGAATTCCTCTAACATAAAGATTTGTGTTTAGTTGGTCCTTAATTCTATCGATTGTTTTGATAAGTTGACTAATTCCTTCCAAAGCGAAAAACTCTGTTTGTAAAGGCACAATCAATGAATGAGCTGAGACCAAAGACATTATGGTTAACAAACTTAGCGATGGGGGACAGTCAATAAAAATATAGGAAAATTTATTTTCTTTGGATTTTATATATTCCTCAATTTTATCTTTTAATAAAAAAGCTCTTCGATTTTGCTCTACAGTTTCACTCTCTAAACCTGAAAGATCAACGTTAGAAGAAATAATTTCTAGATTTTTAATATTCGTTTTTTGAATTGAATTTTTAAAGCTTTCTTTATTGTTAAGAACTTCATAAATCGTTTTGGTACTTTCTAAATTTGAAAGACCTAATCCTGTGGTAGCATTTCCTTGGGGATCTAAATCAATAACCAAAACCTGTTTTCCTAGTTGCGCAATCGCTGAAGCAAGATTGATTACCGTGGTTGTTTTGCCCACTCCACCTTTTTGATTTATGACAGATATAATTTGTGTCTTTCTCAATTAATCTAGTTTCTCCAATTTATTAACTTCTATTATTAACGAATCACCACTCGTTATACTTTTTCTTTGCTTATACTCCATGTTCCAGTTTTTTGAAGTGTCATCTAACAAACCTCCTTGTTTAGCACCCAAAAATAAAACTAATTTTGCATTAAAATTTATTTTGCTGTGGATAATCTCAAATATTTCTGGAAATGGCTTAAAAGCTCGGGCGATTGCGAAATCACAGTTTATATTTTTTATATTTTTTATATCCTCGCAAATAATTTCAGTATTTAAATTAAGCTCGGAAGAAACCAGTTTTAAAAAATTACATTTTTTGGGACTTTTTTCTAAAATCTTGAAATTCACCTTAAATTTTTTGTGCTTAAGCAGTAAAGCAAGCACCAATCCTGGAAATCCAGCTCCTGAGCCAATATCAATACATGAATTTATATTTTTATCAATTAAATCAATGACTTGTGCGGAATCCAAAAAATGCCTAATCCAAATTTCATTAATTGTTGATTTTCCTACTAGATTTAAACCATTATTGTGTTTAATAAGTAATTCTTCATACTTTTTTAAACCATAAATTGTTTCACGTGAAACTTGTACATTACTACAAAATGTATCTATATGGCTTAATTCACCCATTAAGCTCTTTTAAGCTTTTTATTGGTCTTTTTCAAATGAGAAAGTAGAATATAAGCAGCGGCCGGAGTAATTCCATCTATTCTTAAAGCTTGCCCTAGAGTTTTTGGCCTAATTAACTTGAACTTATATTTAACTTCGTTAGATAAACCGCTTAATTTAGAATAATCCATATTTTCGGGTATTACCAAGTTTTCATCTCTTCTGAATGCAATAATATCAGCTTCTTGTTTTTCCATATAGCCTAGATAATGAGCGCCTATTTCTAATTGCTCTTCTTCATCTTGCGATGCTCTTGGAATATTTTTCCAAATTGATCTGAGCTTCTTAAAGTCTACTCCATCACGTGATAGTATTTCGAAAGCCGATCGCTTAACACCATCCTTTGCAATTTTGACACCGAACTTTTCAGCCTCGTTAGGTGATATTTTTAAAGTTTTTAAAGTATTGGATAACTCATTGATTTTATTAGATTTTTTAGTGAATAATTGAGCTCTATAATTTCCAACTGCACCAATATTAATTCCAATTTGGGTTAGTCTTGTGTCAGCATTATCTGCTCTGAGACTTAATCTATATTCCGCGCGAGAAGTAAACATCCGATATGGTTCAGCAACACCTTTCGTAACTAAATCATCTATCATAACACCAATGTAAGCTTGGGCACGATCCAAAACTAATGGCTCTTGTTCTTTAATTGCTAGCGCAGCATTAATTCCTGCCATTAAGCCTTGGGCCGCCGCTTCTTCATAGCCCGTTGTTCCATTTATTTGACCTGCGAGGTAAAGAGATTTAATTTTTTTTGTTTCCAAAGTAGAATTAAGTTCTCTAGGATCAACATAATCATACTCGATAGCATATCCGGGTCTTATTATACGAGTTCGCTCTAAGCCATTGATTTTACTCAATATTTCAGCCTGTACGTCTGCAGGTAAAGAGGTGGAAATACCATTTGGATAAACAGTTTTGTCATTTAAACCTTCTGGTTCCAAAAAAATTTGATGTCTTGTCTTGTCAGAAAATTTTACAATTTTATCTTCGATAGCCGGACAGTATCTTGGCCCAACACCTTTAATGCTCCCCGAATACATTGCACTTTTTTTTAAATTCTTTTTTATAATCTCATGAACTTTTTTGTTGGTGTAAGTAACTCTGCAAGCAATTTGTGTATTGTAAGTTTTTTTTGTCAAAAAAGAAAAATATTCTGGATCAACATCTGCGGCTTGTTTTTCTAAATTATCATAATTAATTGTTGTGCCATCCAATCGTGGTGGAGTTCCAGTTTTTAGTCTTCCCAATTTTATTTCAAATTTTTTTAATTGCTCACTTAAACCTGTCGATGGTTTTTCGTTATGACGGCCTGCTGGAGTTCTCTCATCACCTATATGGATTAGACCATTTAAAAAAGTTCCTGTCGTTAAAATCATTTTTTTACACTTTATTTTTTTTCCTGACTTCGTGTGAAAGCCAATAACCTGATTTTTTTCAAAAATGAACTCTACAACAGGGTCAGAAAAAACCCTTAAATTACAATAACTTAGAAGGATTTCTTGCATATATTTTTTGTATAAAGCTCTATCAGACTGGGTTCTGGGTCCTCTTACGGCTGGACCTCTGCTCCTATTTAGTAATCTAAACTGAATACCTGACTTATCAGCAACCACCCCCATAACTCCATCGAGAGCATCGATCTCCTTAACTAAATGACCTTTGCCAAGACCGCCTATAGCAGGATTACAAGACATTTCTCCAATGGTTTCAATTTTATGAGTAAACAAACCTGTATTCGTTCCCATACGTGCAGAAGCTGCTGCTGCTTCGCAACCAGCATGGCCACCACCAATAACAACGACATCAAATGTTAAGTCATTTTTCATACTTCAAATTTATAGATCATTTATAGATTTACAAGCTGAATGGTAAATTATTTGCCAATGCAAAAATCGTTGAAAATACTACCCAAAAGCTCTTCGACGTCTACTTTTCCAACGATCATTCCAAGATGTCTTGTTGCCAATCTTAAATCTTCAGCGGCTTTGTCCAAATCTTGCTTAGATTTTTTTCTTTTAAAATTATTCAAATGCTGCACGCAATTTATGAGATTCTGTCTGTGTCGTTCTCTAGTGATTAAAATATCTTCCGAAGTAATAAATTTCTTTTTTAACTTATTTTTTATTTTTGAAATTAATTTATTTAAATTTAAATCTTTTTTAATTGATATTAAAACATGATTATGTTTTTTAATTTTATTATTTAGTTTTCCTTTTAATAAATCAGATTTATTCAGCACTAAAATTGAATTTTTATTAAGCAAATCCTTAAAAACCCTATTAAAATCAGGCTTTTTTGCAGATATTATAACTAGTCTCAAATCAGCATCTTCTGCTCGATTTAATGCAATTTTAATTCCTTTTTTCTCAATTTCATTCCTAGAATTTCTTATTCCAGCGGTATCGGAAACTACCACTGGATACCCATCTAAATTTAGATGGGTTTCAATAACATCTCTAGTGGTTCCAGCAACCTCGGAAACTATGGCCACATCCCTTTTTGATAAATAATTTAATAAACTAGATTTTCCGGAATTAGGTGGTCCTACAATAGCAATCTTAAAACCTTCTCGAATTCTCTCCCCAACTCTTTGATCATTTAAAGTTTTTTTTATCTGATTCATGACATCATCTGATGTTTTTTTTATTTTAGTAATAATGTTTTTGGGTAAATCTTCATCTGGAAAATCAATTTTGGCTTCGATATAGGATAAAATTCTTAAAAGTTTTTCTCTCCAAGAATTGAATTGTTTTGAAGATTTTCCATTCATAATTTGGACAGCTTGTTTTCTTTGAATTTCTGTTTCCGCTAAAATTAAATCTCCTATACTTTCTGCTTTTAATAAATTTATCTTGCCATTTTGGAACGCTCTTTTTGTAAACTCGCCTGGTTCAGCTAAACGACAGTTTTTTATTTTAGAAATAGATGTGTGAATAGCATTAATTACGGCCCTGCTACCATGAACATGAAATTCGGCCAAATCTTCTCCTGTGTAGCTATTAGGCGCTGGAAACCATATAAGTACGCCTTCGTCTATTAATTCATTGCTATTAATTTTATTAAAATGTCTGAGTGTGGCTACTCTTGGAGTGGGCAAATTTTCTCCCGTAATTTGCTTGATAACATGTGCTGTATTATTGCCTGAAATACGTATTACTGCTACACCTGAAATACCAGGTCCAGATGATAGTGCAAAAATAGTCATAAGGAGTTAGTATAGTATTTAATCAGTTTTATGAAAGCCATAGTTTTACAACATATAAAAATTGAAGATCCTGGGTACATTAAAGATTTAATGTTGGCCGATGGTTGGAATTTGACAACTATAGAATTGGATGAAGGCGACAAGATTCCAAAAAATTTAAATGAATTTGATGCCATGCTGTGTATGGGCGGACCAATGGATACATGGATGGAAAAAGAATTTCCATGGCTCATTGAAGAAAGATTAAGAATAAAAGAATTTGTATTAGATATGGAAAAACCTTTTTTAGGTTTTTGTTTAGGTTGCCAACTTTTAGGAGAGGTTGTGGGAGGACAAGTTGTAAAATCAAACGTTCCTGAAATTGGTATTTTGGATATAAGTTTTTCCAAAGATAAAAAGCAGGATATGCTTTTTTCTTCGTTCCCTGATAAAATTAAAGCTTTGCAGTGGCATTCTTATGAGGTAAAAAATATTGAAAAGAATAAAAATGTAACTCTGTTGGCATCTTCTTTCTCAACAAAATATCAAATTTTTAAATATAAAAAACATGCTTATGGAATCCAATTTCATATTGAAGTTAAAAATAATACAGTTTCTGATTGGGGGTGTGTGCCTGAATACAAATCTGCTCTAGAAAAACAACTTGGCAAAGGTGCTTTAGAAAAATTTGATAAAGAAGCTAAAATAAATATAGCTGCAATGAATAAATATTCATCTATTTTATATAAAAATTTTAAAGAAATTATTTCGTAATTTTATCTGCAAATTTTCTTACAATTGGTGCTAATGTAAAAGCTGCGATGACAGCCGTTGGTAAAGCATAAATCCAAGCACTCAAAAATCTGTTTAAATACCCAGAATCAGTTCCCGTGTTTACAGCGGTTACAACAGCACACATAATTACGCTCATTCCAAAAGACATAATTAACATGAATACTATTTGTGATGGTTTTTTGGGTAACATTATTTATCTTGGTTTATTCATTGAAGTAAAAAAATCGGAATTATTTTTAGTGTCTCTCAGCTTCGAAATTAAAAATTCAATACCATCCATGGTTCCCATGGGACTTATAATTCTTCTTAAAACGTTCATTTTTTGTAGTTCATCTTTTTTGAACAACAATTCTTCTCTTCGAGTTCCAGATCGTGTCACATCAACAGCAGGGTAAATTCTTTTATCTGAAACTTTTCTATCTAAAATTAATTCGCTATTTCCCGTACCTTTAAATTCTTCAAAAATAACTTCGTCCATTCTACTCCCGGTATCAACTAAAGCCGTAGATATAATTGTCAAGGAACCTCCTTGTTCAACTTTTCTAGCTGCCCCAAAAAATCTTTTTGGTCTCTGTAATGCATTAGCATCTACTCCTCCTGTTAAAACTTTTCCTGAACTAGGCACCACTGCATTGTAGGCTCTTCCCAGTCGTGTAATTGAATCAAGAAGTATAATAACGTCTTTTTTATGCTCTACTAATCTTTTTGCTTTTTCTATAACCATTTCAGCAACACCAACGTGTCTTGATGCAGGTTCGTCAAATGTGGAACTTATTACTTCTCCTTTTACTGTCCTTTGCATATCAGTAACTTCTTCTGGTCTCTCATCAATTAATAAAACCATGAGATAACACTCGGGATGATTAGCTGCTATTGAGTGAGCAATATTTTGTAAAATAATAGTCTTGCCTGCTTTAGGTGGAGAAATAATTAAGGACCTCTGACCTTTTCCGATTGGACTAATTAAATCTATAATTCTCGCAGTTTGATCTGCATTTTTTTCAATTTTAGTTTGTTCAACTTCCATTTTTAATTGTTGATCAGGATAAAGTGGCGTTAAGTTATCAAAAGCTATTTTGTGCCTTGATTTTTCTGGATCTTCCATATTAATTTTGCCTACTTTTAAAAGAGCAAAATATCTTTCCGCATCTTTTGGGGCTCTAATTTCACCTTCCACTGTGTCGCCTGTGCGTAAACCAAATCTTCTGATTTGACTTGGGCTAACATAAATATCGTCTGCTCCTGGTAAATAATTTGATTCTATAGCTCTTAAAAAACCAAAGCCGTCTTGAAGTACTTCTAAAACTCCTGTTGCGGTTATTTGTTCATTATTTTGTGCTAATTTTTTTAAAATAGAAAACAAAATTTCCTGTTTTCTTAAAGTGCTCGGGTTTTCTACCCCTAATTTTTCTGCTTTAGATATAAGTTCAGATGGCGTTTTGCTTTTTAGTTCTTGTAGGTTCATGTTATTGATTATTGTTTAAAAAAGAGATGTTAATTACTCCTAATATAATACGTTATTTTAAAATTTCAAGGTCTTATAAAGGTTTAAAAACCACTGCTAATATTATGCCTATAAGCAGAACAGTGGGTATTTCGTTAATAATCCTATAAAATTTAGGTGAAAAAGAGTTATTGTTCTCCGCAAAGTTTCTTAAACACCTAAACAAAAATAAGTGATAAATGGTTAAAATAATCACAAAAAATAACTTTAATTGAACCCATAGAAATCCAAAATTATCTATCCCGATCGTATGAATTAATAGCATTCCAAAAATCCAGGACACGATCATTGCGGGATTCATAATATAAATAAAAAGCCTTCTTTCCATAACCTTAAAGGTTTCAATTAAATCTCGAGATTTATTATCTTGAGCCGCTTCGCTATGATAAACAAAAATTCTAGGCAAATACAAAAGTCCAGCCATCCAAGAAATCACGGCTATCAAGTGAATTGATTTAAATAGTAAATATGTATTCATTTTAAGATTTTAAATCCTATTTTTTCTTTTTTTTACTCATTTAGTTTATTTTTTAAAAACATTTTTTTTTTTAACAATTCCAGCTCTTCTTCCGGCAAAGATTCCCTATTTGACCATGGATTCCTATTTTGATTTAAAACTTTCAAGTTTGAATTATTAAATTTTTTCCTATCCGGTGCTACTCTTTCATCTTCACCAACAACAACACTTTTGCCTAATTTATTTTCCTCAGATGATTTTTTTCTTATAAAACACAATGAATTTATAAATTCAATTGAATAAATTTGATCTAATTGCAAACTCTCAAAATTAATTTTGTAATTTTCGGTAAAGCCTCTTAAAAGCCACTCTTTCTTTTTTTCTACTCCCCAATGCTCATAGTTTATAATGTCTACCAATTTTTTTAAAAAATTTATTGAAGATATCGGAAAAAAAAGACCCCCTTTGTATTCGCGCCAATAACTACAATGCAAATCCTCTATTATATAAAGCCCTCCATTATTTAAATGGTTAAAATAATTAAAAAATGTTTTTATAATATCGTCAGAATTATGAGATCCGTCATCTAAAATTATATCAAATTTTGAATATTTAATAATTTCTTTCTTAATTACTTCGTTGTTTACGTCCCCCACGACTAATTTTATATTTGGTTGATTAAAACGAAGCTCTTTACATTTTGGATCTATGTCACATCCCAAGATTAATTCAGCATCTGAAAAATATTTGGAAAAAATTTCAAGAGAACCTCCATTTAAAACACCAATTTCAAAGAACTTTATTGGTAATTTTTGATACTGTTTTAATTTATCTTCATATTCATTTAAATAAATAGTCCATTTGTCTGAAACTTTTCCAGAATGAGCTTGGTATAAATCTTTTATTCCTAAAAGTTTTTTCATTTAAAATTTTCCTATTTTTTTAGCATCTTTATAAAAAATTTTTGACAACTCTTCATTTGCTTTATTTTTTAATATCATGTCATTCTTACTCATTAATTCAACTGGTCTTTTTGCATGCTCGTGATATTTAAACGTATCTTTTCCTCTTGCTTGTTGAACGTAAACTTTTCCAATGACTTGGTCGACATCTGTTCCTATATAACTTTGAATAACAAAACCAATTCTTCTTTGATTGCTTTTGTTGGGACCAGATCCATGAACAATCATTGGATGGTGAAGGGATAATTGGCCAGCCTTAAGTACATTCGGTGTTGTTTTTTCTATGGGTACATTTTCCACAGTTTGGCCACGTGTTAATAAATTATTTTCATCATATGTATCCTTATGATCTTTAATTTTTTCTTTATGCGATCCTGACCACATTCTCATGCATCCATTTTCTTCATTGGCATCCGTAATCGCAAGCCATGCCGTAACCCAGTTGTAAGGTTCAAAACCAATATACTTTGCATCTTGGTGCCAACTTACAAAACCTTTTTTGTCTGGATCTTTTATAAATAACGTGGTGCCGCCGACTAAAATATCTTTTCCAATAATAC
>Ga0208764_10000111_pt1 | contig 43437 bp, 47 predicted proteins | sample ETNtaG_18_FD_185762 | JGI IMG/M metagenome (GOLD analysis project Ga0208764, IMG submission 185762) | Marine microbial and viral communities from oxygen minimum zone, Eastern Pacific Ocean - ETNP201302SV91 (SPAdes) (version 2) | ecosystem: Environmental > Aquatic > Marine > Oceanic ... | reverse complement strand
GGGTTTGGTGTCGGGTTCTATTTTGTCTGGTTTGTCTTCGGGTTTGGTGTCGGGTTCTATTTTGTCTGGGCTTTCAACGTCTCTGATTATTTTTTCCTTTGGACGAGGTGCTTCTACCCCCACAATCTCAAGTACGTCAGCGCTGAATTTTTGAATAGGGTCTGGGAGAGAATTCGTAGCGACAAGAGTACTAACTGTAACTGCCGCTGCTGCAGCTCCCGTCGCAATCCAACCAGCGACTCCCATCGCTCCGAGAAAACTAATAGCTCTTCCGGCACGATGACGCCTACTTTCGGCGGCGGGTTGATTGGCTCTAGCAAGTGTCGCTAATTGGGCCGCCTTTTTATCAAACTTCCCCTCTTCAACTGAAGCTCGACTCAGATTATTGAACCGTCGAATAATCGAACGTAAGGATACCTTCATAATTTATTTCCTCTATTCGGGGTAAGTAGGTATGTATTTTCCGAAGAGATATCACTTAACTCTGATCGGATCTGCTTAAGGGATCTATGCAACACGACGCGAGTAGCCGATTCACTTTTCCCAATATAGATTGCAACCTCTTTGCACGATAAACCCCAGGCATAACGTAAAGTCAGAGCTTCGCGTTGGTCAGAGTTCAAATGATCTATAACGCCCGCTAAATTTGGATCTATTTCCTTATCAAAACATACTTCGTAACTTCCTACATGCTCCTCAATTGCTTCAGTGAGTGACTCAGGTTTTCTTTCCTGACGGCGTAAATCATCAACAATATGATTATGGGCAATAGAAAATACCCAGGAGCGAAAGGCCTTATGATTTCCTTTAAATTTATGTATTGATCGAGCTACTGCTTCCATTACGTTTCCTGTTAAATTTTCTGCGTCTTTAGTGCCCTTACCTTTAGCGTAAGCAGTTATTGAATGGTTGAACTCCTGACAAAACCACCTCCAAGCCGACTCATCGCCGGCTTGGAGGGCAGCTATTGAAGGTTTCCTAACCATCACCCATTATTTTGTGTGCATTTCTAAAGTTCCAAATAGCAACACAAATGGTGATACCAACAATCCAAGCTAGGTCTTTCAAGAGCTACTCCCTAAGAAGGCTCTATTGAGATGTTCTACCCGTCTCGGTTTTTCCTTCACAGATATTGAATCTACATGGATTGTCCGAGAGATGCTTGGCACCTTTGAAATGCCACTATCCGGTTTTTCCTTTGGAAGGGGGAGGGGCCCAAAAGTTGTTACCGGAGGGAGGCGGAGAGGCCGATTTCTATATTTCAAATCTATGACATCTCCCTTAGCATCTTTCACCGAAAGGATCCGGCCTGATTCGTTCTCACCGGAACGAACAAGATTTGGAAGCCAGTCTGGATGTGGTGCCAACATATTTGCCATGCAGTGAGGGCAACCCGGAATCACCATGTTTACATGATTATCATGATTTAGTTTCTCGTTTATTGAAACTGCTGAAACATCTTCCTTAATGGGTTTTGGAGTTTCAGCCCTTACTGCTTCTATTGCAGGGCGTTCATTGACCGGAAGTGGATCTGTTTTTTTTGCTGGTAGAGCATCACCAATGCCAGCTACTCCAACAGAAGTTGCCATAACAAATGAGGCAACTGCCTTAGTCAAAGGAACGACTGCTATTCCTAACGCACTCATATTTTTTTCCTTTATTAAAATTCGGTGTGATTTACACCGTCAAAGGGGTAATCGTGCTGGCATTCGTTTTTGTTACTGAAATTAAGATTTTTTTGATATTTCTTCAAACATTCATATGTTTTGGATGCTTAATATGCGGTTCTTCGAATGATTTGTATCAGTATTTTGTGCATTTCTGTCTTCTATCGGTGTCCCCGCTACCTTAGAAAGTGTGATCCTTTCGATAATTTGTGAAGGGTGATATTAAATCTGACACGGAGGCAACAGTGCGCATGATTCGTCCAACGGCTGGAGATATAGTTGCCGGCGTTTCAGTAGCTCTTCTTGCACTACCGCAAGGACTCGCATATGCGGAATTAGCAGGTCTACCTGCTCAATATGGGTTGTATGCTGCCGCATTGCCGTGCCTTTTAGCAGCATTCTTTGCTTCCTCTCCGTTTTTACAGACGGGTCCGGTCGCAATCACAGCGCTTCTAACATTCGGTGCTTTACAAGGAATGGCTGAACCTCAAACTGTGGAATACATAGAGCTTGCTGCTCTTCTAGCTCTTTTTGTTGGAATTATTAGATTAGGGTTTGGAATTCTTCGCCTAGGGAGAATAGCTAACTTGTTGACTGATCCTCTTATTTTAGGTTTCACCTCTGGAGCTGCGATCCTTATTATCCTTTCACAGCTTCCTAAAGCACTCGGTATTGAAACATCGAATGGAGGTGTAATTCGAAGCGGCTTTGAAGCGCTTATTCATCCATCGGATTGGAATGGTTTAGCAATCCTCTTTTCGCTGGGCACTATTTTCCTTATGTTTGGAGGGCGAAGGCTGCATAGGCTCTTTCCAGGAGTCCTTATCTCAGTAGTAGTGGGCATTATTATTAGCTGGACTACGAATTACTCTGGATCTGTGGTGGGAGAACTTGATGGAGGCTTCATATCCTTTAATTTTGATTTTGCGTGGTCATCAACTTCTCAACTAATCATTCCCGCTTTTGTAATTGCTATTGTGGGTTTTGCAGAACCTGCAGCAATAGCCCGTACCTTCGCTGATGATGGGAAAACTAGCTGGGACCCCAACAAGGAAATGATAAGTCAAGGAGTGGCTAACCTTGCTTCAGCTATTTCACAAGCATTTCCAGTCGGGGGTTCTTTCGGCAGAAGCGCATTAAACCATTTCGCAGGAGCAACCTCTACATGGTCAGGTGCGATCACAGGTGCATTTGTTTTGCTTGCTCTTCCATTCGCATTTCTCTTGGAGTACCTTCCAAGTTCAATTCTCGGGGCAACCGTTATTGGGGCAGTGATTCGCCTGATAAAACCAAAAGAATTTTTAAAACTAATTCGAAACAACTTTGGAGATGCAGTCGTAGGAGTTGTCACTCTGGTAGCCACACTTGCAACATCGCCACGGATTGAAAGAGGGATAATAATAGGGCTGGTCATAAGTTTATTGAATTACTTATTCCAAGAGAGCCAACAAAAATAGCTAGTGCAAAAAAATTTGTTGGGCCAGTAGTTTCCCACTGGCCCAACTCCTTTGTGGTCGGGACCGGCGTCGATCCGGTGACCTACCGCTTTTCAGGCGGCCGCTCTGCCAACTGAGCTACCCGACCCCACACAGCATCCTTCTCCAGAAGAGAAGGAAAGTGTGGCGGTCCCGACGGGATTTGAACCCGCGACCTCCGCCTTGACAGGGCGGCGTGCACTCCAAACTGCACCACGGGACCTGATTCACAGCATCTATGATACTGTTCGCTCCTAATTTCAGTTGCGATTGGTTCATAAGAACCAAGAGGTCACTCTACGCTATTGTGAGGCATACACCAATCAGAGTTGGTATTTACCATATTTTTTTGTACCCCGTACGGGATTTGAACCCGTGTTACCGGCGTGAAAGGCCGGCGTCCTAGGCCGCTGGACGAACGGGGCAGGGTCACCCACAAGGGGGTTCAGCCACGATAGCAGGATTGTGGGCTATATCGCATAAATAAACATGGAAGATTTTTAAGGGGCTTTAATTATTCGCTAATTGCGTCGATAATAATCGAAATGATTTCTCCTAATAGGTGAAAGGTAAGCCATAAATTGTGATCAGGGTGATCCTTGTTGGCCTTTGAAGAATTCGCATCATCATCATTTATTCCTAAGCGCGTACCGAGAACGAGACGAAGAATGTTAACTCCTTGTGTTATTTTAATTAGTGTCTCCTCAGAAAGTTCAGCGTTACTTGAGAGCTCTTCGAGTGCTTCTAAAGAGTCAAGGTGGGACTGGAGAAGATCTTTATGTGTTAATAATTCGTATTCGTTATTTGCAGATGTATCGGCTTGGTAGGCGGTTGGGAATAGTCGACTTGTTAAGTTGTTGCTTCGGTCGGAAATAATGGGATTTAATTCTTGCGTTAGAGATTTGAAGATTTTAATTTGCCACTTTGGAATTTCTAGCTTGAAGGTTCCATCTTCTAATGGAGTGATGATCATCCGACTTAGTCTTTTTGTAAAGTTGCCCATAAGCCATGCTTATGGAGTTGAAAAACATCAGATTCAGCTTTCTCGCGTGTGCCCTGAGAGACTACGGCTCGGCCTTTGTTATGAACTTCAAGCATTAACTTGTTTGCCTTCTCCTTTGAGTACCCGAATAGTTTTTGAAAGACGAAAGATACAAAAGTCATCAAATTTATGGGGTCATTCCAAACGATGACTACCCATGGTGGTTGTGTCTCGGTAAATTCGGTGGTTTCTAGATCTGGAGATGTAGTCGAAGTAGAGAAAGAAGGCTCCTCTGTTATTGTTTCTCTCTTCATCACTCACCTCTACTTTTCTTTTGTGTCAACATGGGATAGGGAATAGTGACTGTAAATAAAGCTTAATCCTAAGTTAATTCTTGGGTCTGGGGAGATGGTAGATATGGAAGTGTTATGGGTAGCACTGGACTTTTAGTTATCTTGATTTTGGCGGGGGTCTTTCTCCTTGTCGCAGTGCACGATCTCTTTCAAGTTCGGCACGCAATCCTTAGAAACTTTCCAATTGTCGGCCACTTAAGATACTTGCTAGAAAAAATTGGTCCTGAACTTCGGCAATATATTGTGGCCGATAATGATGAAGAGCGACCGTTTAACCGCGATCAAAGAAGGTGGGTCTATGCGACTGCTAAGAAAGAGAACCCATACTTTGGATTTGGAACCGATAATGATGTTGACCTCCCTGGAAGCATAATTATCAAACATTCCACTTTTCCTGTTGACCAGCGTTCCGCTGAGAGTATTTTGCCATCTCCAAAGATATTAGGATCTTGGGGAAACCGGCCTCATTCCTTTCGTCCTAATTCACTAGTCAACATTTCAGGAATGAGTTTCGGTTCTCTTTCCGGACCGGCTATTGAAGCACTGAATAAAGGTTCCCTTTTGGCGGGATGTCTCCACAATACGGGTGAAGGTGGAATTTCCTCTCATCACCTGCATGGCGGTGACCTGGTATACCAAATTGGAACAGGGCTATTTGGGAGTCGAGACTCATTAGGAAAGTTCTCTATGGAAGCTTTGCTTGAAACGATATCAGAGACACCAGTAAGGGCTATTGAGATCAAAATAAGCCAAGGTGCAAAACCAGGGATTGGTGGAGTTCTTCCAGCAAAAAAAGTTACTAGTGAGATCGCAGCTACTCGGGGAATTCCTAAGGGGGTTATGGTACAGAGCCCCTCGAAACACACCAGTTTCGATGATGTTGAGGGCCTCATCGACTTTATTGAATTAATTGCGGGCCAGACCGGTCTTCCTGTGGGTATTAAAGCAGCTGTGGGCCAGATAAATTTTTGGGTTGATCTTGCTGACATGATGCAAGCAAGCCACAAAGGTCCTGATTTCATCTCTATTGATGGGGGAGAAGGTGGTACTGGTGCGGCTCCGCTAGTTTTCTCTGATAGCGTCGCGTATCCATTTCGGATCGGTTTCGCGAAAGTTTTTGATATTTTCTATACTCGCGGGTTGCATAGAGAAATTACCTTTATAGGTTCAGGAAAACTTGGTTATCCTGATACGGCAGTAGCAGCCCTTGCGCTTGGTTGTGACATGATCAATGTTGGCCGCGAAGCCATGATGGCAATCGGGTGCATCCAAGCGCAGCGTTGCCACACGGGACATTGTCCGACAGGAGTAGCAACCCAATCTCCATGGCTATCACGAGGGCTGAATCCCAATGATAAAAGCGTTCGTGTAATGAACTATGTAGCAGCTTTACAACATGAGATTCTTCGTCTTAGTAACTCCATTGGGGTCACTCATCCTGCATTAATTCCTGAATCAGCTGTAGAGATTATTGATCAGAAAGGTTCAGCTGTGTCAATACTAAATTACTATGGCCTTTCATCTTTTGAACAAAGGTTCAGAGAGTCGGATCTAGATTATTTGGTAAATATTTAGATGTTCTGAGTTGCTTTCGGTTCTAAGGGAAGCCGAAGTGCAAGCTGGAGCCTTAGGGTCATAATCCAAACGGCGACAGCTCCACCAATGTGAAAACCGACAAGAAGAGCTGGTACATCTGTGAAGTACTGTGTGTATCCAACGACTCCTTGAAGAACCACAACTGACAATAAATTTTGAGCTTGTGAGAATACTTGCTTAGATTCCACTGATCGGCTCATTCGAAAAACTGTATAAATCATAACGACAAGAAAAATGATCATTGTAATTGCATGAATTCTCGCTACATCCGGAACATCAAATGGAAGCCGCTTCACTTCATAACCTCCTGTATCCAGTTGGAGGGCTTCTCCCTGTAGGCCTTCGAGGGCCTCTTTCGTTTGTGTTGTTTCTGCCCCACTATGTGGGCCGCTTCCAGTAACTAATGTGCCGGTCACTAAAACAGCTGAAGCGAGAAATACAAGCAAAGAAGAAAACGAACGCAGAGACGACCGAGCTGGTTCCGGAAGATTTCTATAAGGGAGCTTCGCGCGATGATTTAACTCCACAGCATTCCAAACGAGGATCATAGAAATAAGAAAATGGGCGATAACGAGACTAGGTGGAAGATGTTCTCGAACTACCAAAGCCCCAACAAGAATTTGTAAAATAACTCCTGCAACTAAACCAAGTGACCACCATGTCAGGTCCCTTCGTCGCGGTTCCCGAAATAGAGATCCTAGAACTGCAAATATCACTGCTAGAGAAACAACCCCCGTGATAACACGATTGACGAATTCAACCATTGCATGTATGTCACCTATCTCTGCAACTAGCTGATCATCCTCGCAAGTAGGCCAATCAGAACACCCTAAACCAGACCCTGTAAGTCGAACTGCCGCTCCTGTAACTATGATCAGTGAAAGAAGCAACACTGACAAATAAGTTATTCGCTGATATTTCGAAGGGCTTAAGCGAAATTTCTCGAACATGTACACAGTCCACCACAGACTTTTCTCTCCGACACTTCAACAGCGATAAATCTTCTCCCTGTGGGCCTAAAGTTCACTCCATCCTTGCTTGGGGAAAGCATTAGGAGTTTGGTCATATCCCTTCTTTCGCTCTAGCCTCAGATTTGTGACCACAGCTTCCATTCAGAAAACTTCGCTCGGAGAAAAAATTAAGGGCTTTATTACGCTTATGAAGCTCCGGGTTGTGGAATTACTTCTAATCACAACAATTCCAACAATGATCATCGCCGAGGAAGGCCTTCCATCTGTCCTTCTTATTTTGTCTACCTTGCTTGGAGGGACCCTTGCGGCAGGTGGCGCCAACGCAATTAATATGTTTATCGATCGCGACATAGACCCCCTAATGGAAAGAACAAAAAACCGGCCTCTCGTTACCGGAGTTCTCAGTCCCGCAGAAGCGCTAACTTTCGCTATATCAATTGAAGTATTTGCGTTTCTTTGGTTGTGGTTAACCGTGAACCTTCTTAGCGCCGTCTTAGCAGTGGGGGCATGCCTTTTCTATGTCTTTATCTACAGTCTTTGGCTGAAAAGAACTTCTAGCAGCAACATCGTTATTGGCGGGGCGGCCGGAGCTGCTCCAGTTTTGATTGGTTGGTCAGCAGTAGAAAATTCACTTGACTGGCCTCCTCTTATCCTTTTTGCACTTATCTTTCTTTGGACTCCACCCCATTTCTGGGCTCTTGCGATTCGCTATAGAGACGACTATTCATCCGCAAAAATTCCTATGCTTCCCGTGGTAGCAGGACCAGAATTTACTGGATCTAAAATGGTCCTATATTCGCTAGAAGTATGGGCGACCTCTATTATTTTCGCTCCGGTAGCAGACATGGGACTGATCTATTTTTGCAGCGCCTTAGTCCTTGGAGCCATATTTGTCTTTCTTGCTTTGCAAGTGCGATACCGCCAAACGGAACGATCTGCAATGCGTCTTTTCGGCTTTTCGATCACTTATCTCTCACTTCTTTTCCTCATGATCGCCGTAGATGAATTGGTCAGAAGCGGATTCTGACCGAATTTACAAAAATCCAGAAAAAATTGATTATCTTAATTTCTGCGTAGAGTTCGGCTAGTGCTTCTTCTGATGTGTACGATCGTTGGATAATCCATTCCTTTTTGGACGGGATTGTCTAGCATGTTATGTGCTGACTTTTTGGAGTTTCTCCTTGTCAGTAATAGCAATAAAAAAAGAAAAACTGTGACTGAAAACCAAACGGAAACTGAATCAAACGCAGCTGACTCAGCATCTGGCCCACTAGAGATAGATGGGCTGGCAGGAGTCTTTGGAACCAGCGACCATAAAAATATCGGACGCTTATATATATTTTTTGGTTTATCAGGTGGAATGCTAGCCCTTATCTTAAATATTCTCGTTAGGTTTGAGCGGGTAAATATTGGATCTGTGGGAGTTTTAGATTTCGGGTCTTCAAACCAGTTTTTCCAAACATGGAGTCTATCTCGAACCGCTTTGTTATTCTTCTGTGTCATGCCTCTCCTCGTGGGTCTGGCAACCTATTTAGTCCCGCTTCAGGTCGGGGCACCCTCTCTTTCTTTTCCTCGAGCTGCTGCTTTGGCTTTCTGGGCATGGCTTATAGGAATTCTGATTCACGTAGTTACTGTCTTTGCTGATGGAGGTTTAGGAGAACCAGACCCAACATCACAATTCGCTCAAGGAATGGACCCAGAAGCGACAGAACTTTCTATGCTTTCAATCGCCATGGTTGTTTTTGCTCTCTTACTCGGAACTGTTTGTGTAATAGCAACAATTATTTCCCAACGGCCGCAGGGCATGTCGTTGTTTGAACTTCCGTTGTTTAGCTGGTCAATTCTTGTGGCTGGAGGTATCTGGGTTTTAGCGCTTCCCGTCTGGCTGTCAAACCTCGCTATTTCCTGGGTTGACTTTCAAGGCGCTGATGCTCTTCGATACGGAGATGTTGAAAATATTTGGGACCAACTTTCATGGTTATGGTCTCAACCTATGATTTTTGCCTTCGCTATTCCAGTGCTCGGTATAGCCGGTGAGGTTATTCCTGTATCATCAGGGGTTCCTCAACGTCAGTACAGGATTCAACAGGTCGCTATAGGTGCACTCGGGGCGCTGTCTTTTGGGGCATTTGCTCAACCATTCTTTAATCCAGATGTAGCGAACCAAGCTGTCTTTGTCGCTATGGGGATACTCGTACTCTTACCAATTTTGGCATTCTTTGGGGGGCTGGCTAACACATCTTTCAGAGGAAACCCCTCTGTATCTGCTCATCTAATTCTCTCAGTTGTGGGGATGCTTTCATTACTGGTAGCCGCAACAGTTTCGGCCTTCCATGTTTCTGGGCCAGCTATAGGTGCTATCCAAGAAATTGATGATACTTGGTTAGATGGTTTGATCATGTGGCTTCGAGATGTACAGGGGACTGTTATAGCTACAGCAGTGATGGAACATGTTCTTATATCAGCTGTTATCGGGATCGTCGCTGGAATCTACTACTGGGCCCCGAAAATATTTGGTTATCAATTAAATCGTAATGTTGGAGTTCTTTCAGCGTTAACACTCTTCGGTGGCTTGGTGCTTTCTGGTGGAAGTAATGTTATTAACGGGATCCTTGATGAAGGAGATCAAGTGTTTCACTCTTCAGCTTATGAAGGAGTATGGGACGCTACTGCCGTTGAGTTTTTTAATATTGTTGGAGGAATAGGTAGCATTCTCCTCCTAGTTGGCGTAGGTCTTGTTGCCCTTGACATAACAATTTCCGTCTTCCTAGAAAAGGGTAACCAGGAAGATGTGAATGATCCATGGGGTGGCCATACTTTAGAATGGTCAACAGAGTCTCCTCCGCCAATAGGGAATTTTTCTGAGGCACCTGTTGTTGATAATGAGCGGCCACTTCTCTTCCCTGCTGCAACTGGGGGCGATGAACAATGAACATGGCTACAACTAACCTTCCAGCTGCGACTCCAGCGAGAGCTAGAAATCTTCTAGTAGCGGTCGGATTTGGAATCGCAGGAATTTTAATGTACTTCGGCGGATTATTCGGAGTTTATTTGCGTGAACGTTCTCAAGTCCGATCAAGTGGAGGTACTTGGATACCCGATAAAGCACACATTGAACTGACACCGCCAGGAATGATCATTTGGACATTACTAATCTCTGTAGCAGTAATGCAGTGGGCTGTTTATTCAATTAAACGTGATGACCGGCAGCATGCCCTTTTGGCGGTAGGTACCACGCTTGTTATGGGAGCAATGGTCTTGGTCCAACATGGATGGCAGTTATCCCAAATGAATTTAATTGCAGATGAAGGCCCTACCACAGCAGCCACTTTGATCTATACCATTGTTGGAAGCTACATGGTCGCATTCGTAATCGGTATGATTTTTGTTGCCCTTATGGGCTTTCGAGCACTTGCTGGCCAATACAGCAGCCGCCAGACTGACGGCATAGTCGCGGCATCTCTATATTGGTATTCTTTAGTCTTTGTATATTTCATTATTTGGATAGCCGTCTTTATAGCGAAATGAGCGACACGTGATAGTAGGTACTTTGTAATGTTTTCTCCCGGTTTCCGACTCTTCTTTGGGTTTGCTGGTTTTGGGCTTATAGCTGCCTTTTTTTATGGAGTAGTTAGCGGTGATGGCGGCGGCGCAGACTATTTAGGCTTTCTTGATACTGAAGCCTGGACAGGAGCATTAAGTCTTGGCTGGAAAGGTGGGATAGGGGACCATGTAGGGTACATCGTTCTAGTTATGCTATTCATCTGTTCCTCCTGGTTGGCTATTATGCTCACCGCATTCCGTGATGCTGACCCCGAAGCAGTTGCAGAACTTAACGGAGGAGAACTTCCGCCTGCACAAGGCCCCGTTAGTTATAATTTCTGGCCTGTAATCGGAGCATTCGGTTTTGGGACGTTAGTGATGGGCCTTGTTACGCACACAGCTATTTTTGTCGTAGGCCTTCTCGTAATTGTCGCGACAATATTTGAACTTATGATGAGTGCTTGGGCAGATAGAGCAACGAGTGACCCCGTAGCTAATGCTGAACTTCGAAACCAAATTATGAAACCTGTGGAAGTTCCAGTTCTAGGAACTATAGGTATAGCTGTAGCGGTCCTTTGTTTCTCTAGAATTTTCTTAACTGTTTCTAAGTCATGGGCGATCTGGGTGGCTGTAATTATTTCCGGAATTGTTTTTCTCGCTGCTCTAGGGTTTGCGCTCGCTGAAAAAGTAAATCGCAATCTCGTGGCAAGCGTTTTAGCTTTCGGAGCGATTGCATTACTTGCGACTGGCATAGTCTCAGCTACGGTAGGTGAACGAGAAATTTCTCATCATCATGTTGGAGAGCACAGCGATGATCATGGAGGAGAGCACAGCGATGATCATGGAGGAGAGCACAGCGATGATCATCACGGAGAAGGACATGACAAATGACAAAAGCTAGAAACAATTTCATTTGTTCTGGCCTTCGAGGGCCGTTCCAAAAGTTCAAAAAATCTTCTGATCACAAAAGGGTCCTGAAACAGAGTCGCCGTTGGATAATTCTTGTTCTAGCCGTGGTCGCAACTTTGTTTTTTACCGGATGTGCGAGCAACGCACCACTCGACACACTTGACCCTGCAGGGAGAAAATCCAACGACATAAATAATCTAATTAATCCGATCTTTGTCATTGCAGGAATTGTCTTCGTTATTATTCAAGGAGCTGTCTTATACCTCGGATGGAAATTTAAAGTACGGGAACCCAAAGACGACGAAGAATCCTTTGATGGCGGGTATCCAGATGAAGAATTCCCTGAACAGGTTCATGGACATTTCGCAGCAGAAATTGGTTGGACGATAGGGCCAACAATTCTCATGGCTGCAATAGCAGTATTTAGCGTAGGCGCTCTGCTCAGCCTCGATGATGTTGACGCGGCACCTGACGGAGCTGTATACCCAGATGTAGAAGTGATCGTAGTTGGACAACAATGGTGGTGGGAATACCAATACTATTTGGATGGCGTTGATGGGGCAGAGCAACCAGATTTCGTAACTGCAAATGAAATCGTTGTCCCTGTAGGACAAGATGTTCGGATACACACTACTTCCCGAGACGTTCTACACAGCTTCTGGATCCCCCGCCTTAACGGAAAGAAAGACTCTGTCCCAGGGAGGACATCTCCGTGGGTAATTCAATCAAATGAAATCGGCAGATTTGCAGGTCAATGTACTGAGTTCTGTGGTCTCAGCCATGCATACATGCGTATGTATGCTGTATCGCTTTCCCAAGAAGACTTCCAGACGTGGGTAGATAACCAAGTCACAGCCCGTGAACCCCTCCAAGAGGGCGATCAACACTATGAAGGCGAACAATTATTCATCCAGAATTGTGCTAGGTGCCACGTCATCAACGGAGTTACTTCGAGAGAAGTTTCTGGAAGCATCCAAATGGACTCTATGGCCTTATATGGAAATATAGAAGAGTACAGGGACCATTCTGATGGAACGCTTTCACAAGGAATGTATACCGGTCCCGAGAACTTAACCGCAGGAGCAGCTCCAAACCTCACCCACTTTGCTACAAGAAGCAGCTACGCAGGTTCATTCTTCGAGTTGTATCCTGATGCGCAAGAAATGTCCGATAACGGGAATTACCTAGATCTTTCCGGAAGTAACTACGGACGGGGAACTCTTGAAGCATGGCTAAGGAATTCACCAAAAGCAAAGCCCAATGCTCAACCTGAGCAGGCCCGAGGTATGCCTAACTTAAATCTAAGTGAGGCTGATATTGATTTACTCGTTGACTATCTAATTTCACTGGATTAACTATGAAAAACATTAGAAGAGAAAAAGAGAGCTCCCATGGCAATAGCTGAACAAGAACAAGCTCCACTAGAACTTGATTCTGGAGAAGATCAGGTCACTGAACGCCCCCTCGGAGCTTTTACAAGGCCTAGTGGAGGCGGAGGTTGGCGAAGTTGGTTATTTACTGTCGACCATAAGAAAATCGGCATAATGTATGGAGCAGCTGGCCTTCTATTCTTCGTCATTGGAGGGATTTACGCCTTATTTATGAGGTTGCAACTCTCCCGCCCAGGTAATTCGATCCTTTCAGCAGAAACGTATAATCAGGTATTTACAATGCATGGAGTCGTAATGATATTCCTGGCAGCAATTCCGTTGGGAGCAGCATTTTCTAATTACCTTATCCCTCTGCAAATAGGCGCCCGCGATGTGGCATTCCCAAGACTTAACGCATTTAGCTTTTGGGTTTTCCTAGGAGGAGGCCTTTTCCTCTTAACATCTATGTTCATCGGCGGCTGGTGGGAAAATGCCCCAGATGGCGGATGGTTTGCATATTCACCGAACACAGGTGTCCTCTTCTCCCCAAGTAAAGGAATAGACTTTTTTGCAATAGGACTCCAGATCACGGGTATAGCTTCCCTTGTTGGTGCTATTAACCTGATCGTCACTGTGCTCAACATGCGTTCACCAGGTATGACCTTAATGAAGATGCCTGTTCTTACATGGATGCTGTTTATTGTGCAACTCCTTCTTTTGTTCGCAATGCCAGTTATTTCTGTAGCATTGTTCCTCCTTACCTTCGACCGTTTATTCGACGCGAACTTTTTCAATGTTTCACAAGGCGCAGACCCTCTACTTTGGCAGCATCTATTCTGGATCTTTGGCCACCCAGAGGTTTATATCCTTATACTTCCAAGCTTCGGCGTTATTTCAGAAATCATCCCGACATTCAGTAGAAAACCGATCTTCGGGTATCCATTTATGATTTTTTCTGGGATAGCTATCGGGTTTATGGGTTGGGGAGTATGGGCCCACCATATGTTCGCCTCAGGTATCGGCCCTGTAGCGGTAGCAGCTTTCTCCGTCTCAACAATGTTTATTGCAGTTCCAACTGGAGTGAAGATATTAAATTGGCTCGCCACTATGTGGGGTGGACGAATACGTTTTACTACCCCAATGCTGTATGCCACATCAGTCGTAGCAATGTTTACTATCGGAGGTCTATCTGGCGTAACCCACTCTCTTGCAGCAGCTGATACACAGCAGACCGATACCTATTACATTGTGGCTCATTTCCATTATGTTATTTTCGGAGGCATTATTCTCGGTTTCTTCGGAGGTTTCTATTTCTGGTGGCCAAAGATGTTCGGGTATTTCTTATCTGAGAAGATAGGGAAAATGAGCTTTTGGGTTATGGTCATTGGCTTCAATCTCACATTTGGACCGATGCATATTCTCGGGCTACAGGGTATGAGTCGAAGAATTCAGACATACTCGTCAGGCCAAGGTTTTGATTTTTGGAATATCATAGCAACGATTGGTGCTTTCTTGATTGCAGTTGCGACAGCTATGTTTATTGCGAATATCATCATTAGCAGGCGAGCTCACCGAGCGGGGAAAACCCCTGACCCTGGCCCCGACCCGTGGGATGCACGATCTCTCGAATGGATGACTGCTTCGCCCGTTCCGGAACACAATTTTGATGAACAAATCGTGGTTGAACGGCAAGATGAATTCTGGCACAGAAAATGGGGCAAAGATGAAACCGGTCGCGTGGTAAGACGAGCAACAGCAGAAGAGGTTGCGCATGACGGAAGTAATACCAATGTTCACCTTCCTTCCCCATCCTACTGGCCTCTCATCGCAGCACTAGGATTGCCGATCATAGGCTATGGGCTTATCTACAACTTATGGCTATGTGTAGTTGGAGGACTTTTTGTCCTCGGCGGACTATATGGATGGGTCTTCGAACCTGTCGATGATCCAAATGCAGACGGGCACCATCACGATGAAGGTCATGAAACCCCGGATGAACCCCAAGCTGAAGAAGCGAATGAAGATAGTTCTGAGGAGGTTTCCGTTGACTGAAACAGCAACAGCCCAAACATCAAATGACCACAGCGAAGATCATGTTTCAACTCTAGGGGTATCAAACGACAAGCTAGGAATGTGGGTCTTCTTAGGATCAGATTGCTTGCTTTTCGGTGGGCTTATTTCCACCTACATGCTGTACAAAGATCGAATAGGCCCAGATGACCTCGGTCCTGAAGAAATGTTTGACATTCCCTTTACTTCAGTAAGTTCATTTGTTCTCCTCATGAGCTCACTTACTGTTGTACTAGCAATTACGTCGCTAAGAAGAAATGACATTCGTAGATCTAGAATATGGCTATTGGCCACGGCCATTCTCGGAGCAGTTTTTGTCGGCGGCCAAGTTTATGAATTCACCGTGTTCTACCGTGAAGGACTTGGATATACCACTAATTTATTCGGTACATCATTCTTTACTCTTACTGGTTTCCATGGCGTTCACGTCTCAGTAGGGATAATTATGCTTATGTCCATGTACATACAATCGATGCGAGGAAAATTAACAGCCAATCAGGAGGAAAAGCTTGAGATTATTGGCTTGTATTGGCACTTTGTTGATGTTGTATGGATCGTAATATTTACTATCGTTTACCTTTTCCCACAATAGGAGAACCTAGATGGCAACTACTGAACAACTAGCTGAAAGTCCCGGAGATAACATCTCTTGGGTTAAAGAGGACTGGATATATATTAAGACCGCCATTATCCTAGCCGTCTTCACAGGAATTGAAGTCTTCACCTACTTTGAGTCAGTTCATCAAGCCCCCGATTGGCTTCTCGTTCTCACTTTGTCATTTCTCATGGTAATTAAATTCTTCCTCGTCGCTGCAATCTTCATGCATTTACGAGATGACAATGCAGTATTCACCAAAATGATGGTATTGGGAATGTGTATTGCATGGCCTGTCTACTTTGTGATGGCATTCGCATTTGGCTTCCTTCCAGATTGGAATCCCATTCTGAAAGTATTATTCCTCTTTGTACCACCATCTATAACCGGTTTTTGGTTGGGATACTCATTCAAAGGCGGAACCGGAAGCCATCACTAAAGGTTGCTCTCTCATCTTTGAATTAGGTGATAAAGAAATTACCGAGAAACTTGTTATTGTATGCTCGTATCATGGCAGGCTGGAGTAGTGATACTTGCAGCTGATCCCCAAATATGGAGATTCCAGTTTCACCCTGAGGTGTGGATTCTCATAGCGGGCATACTCCTCTTAACTCGATATACCCTAAAGGTGGTAGCACCTAATTTCGTGCCACCTAACAGCGAAATTTACTCCCGGAAAAATTTCTACGCCTTTTGGGTAGCCCTATTTGCTCTGTGGTTCGCTTCAGACTGGCCCATGCATGACATCTCAGAAGAGTACCTCTACTCAGTTCATATGGTCCAACATATGATCATTTCACTGATAGTCCCACCACTATTACTTTCAGCTCTCCCCGTATGGCTTACAAAGGCAATTTTTAACACTCTCGGTGGAGACAAAAACTTTACCAAGCGAATCTCAAACCCTATAGCAGCAGGAATATGTTTCAACTTTGTCGTGATTGTCACCCACTTACCATTTGCAGTGAATTATTCAATAGAAAATGGTTCATTTCACTACTTCATCCACCTAGCAGTATTTATTTCATCACTCTGGATGTGGCTCCCAATCATCAACCCGATGAAAGAATTCCGAATTAGTCTCCCAACGCAGATGGTTTACCTTTTTTTGATGTCAGTAGTACCTACCATTCCAGCAGGATTTTTAACATTTGCAGGAGGAGCGCTTTATGATGCGTATGATCATCAAGTAAGACTTTGGGGGATAGACATTACCACCGATCAGCAACTCGCAGGGTTCGTTATGAAGCTTGTGGGAGGTGTATATCTTTGGGTTTGGATAGCGGCACGTTTCTTCCAGTGGAGTAGGAGGAACCAGCCAGAGATGGTTCTCGTCGAATCAAAATCTGATGATTCTAAGATCCCAACAAAGTAAGAATTTCTAATTCGGGGGAGTAATTACGTCAAGTCCACAGAACGGCTGAAGAACCTTAGGGACTTTAAAGCTTCCATCTGCTTGTTGGAAATGCTCCATTAGGAAAACGAGCGTTCTGCCAATGGCACATGCTGTTCCATTTAAAGTATGAACAAGCGGATTGCTTTCTTCACCCCGGACTCTTGTCATCATTCTACGCGCACTGTAATCGAGGTAGTTTGAGCAACTAGTTAATTCCCGATACTGTCCTTCTGAAGGTAACCAAACTTCACAGTCATATTTCATGGCTGCAGGTGCACCTAGATCACCTGAAGCAACCAGAATAACCCTGTATGGTAATTCCAATTCATTGAGGATCTCTTGTTCTATCCTCCGAAGATTCTCTAACTCTTCCCAGCTTTTAAGAGGATCGCAGAAAGAAAACATTTCGACTTTATCAAATTGATGAACTCGAAAAATTCCACTGGTGTCCTTTCCGTAAGTACCGGCTTCTCTTCTAAAACATGAAGAGAAGCCTCCGAAACGAATAGGTAAATTCTCTGCGTCAAGAAGGTCTCCGCGGTGCAAACCAGCGAGGGCAACTTCGCTAGTTCCGACAAGAAAAAGGTCATCCTCGGCTAGTTCATAAACCTGCTGTCTGTCAGTTGGGAAGAATCCAGAATCCAACATCATCTGTTCCCTAACCAACACTGGCGGTACAACGGGCGTAAATCCGTATTTCATTAATTTCGAGAGAACATACTGAACAAGGGCGAATTCGATAAGTACCGCTTCACCTGTCAAGTAGGCGAAACGGCTACCCATATTCTCAGCTGCTTTCTCTTTTTCTACCCATCCCATGTATTCTCCGTATTCGGCATGGTCCATAGGTGGTGGCTCACTCTGATCTCCAAGAACTTCGATAACCTCATAATCGTCCTCGCCTCCAGTAGGGCATCGAGGGTCAGCTGGGTTAGGTATCGTTATAGCGATTTCATTCAGGGCATCAGAAGCTTCTCCGTATTTCACTTCGACTTTTTGTAATTCAGCTTTTATCTTTGCTGCAATGCTGATTTTCTCTTCTCGTTCTTCTGGTGATGCTCTACCAATGTCTTTTGAAGCGAGATTTTGTTCTGAACGTAACTGTTCCACTTCAGATTGTAAAGCACGGCAAGATGCCTCTAAGTCAAGAACCTCATCCAACGTTTTTTCATCAACACCTTTGAGGACTATTCCATTTCGGTAGTCTTCATTTTCGCGTAGTTTTCGTAAATCAATCACGCCCTTGAGACTATCCGCAGAGGAACCGCATCACATGGAATTGACACTAACCATTTGATCTTCGAAGAAAATTTAATAGTGCTTGAAGGATGACACTTATGCAAAGTCATGCAAAACTTTAGTCATGCTTCCTGAAGTTATTCATCAAACCGCAAAAAAATTTACTGCATCGACAGCGTACATCTCCCAAGATGGCCAAAAAATTTCATATCAAAAATTAGATCAAATTTCTGAGGAAATAGCAGCATGGATGCAATCTAAAGGCCTGAGTGAAGGTTCCGTACTAGCTTTATCTCTACCCAGCGGCATTGAATATATTCTTAGTTATTTAGCAGCATCGAAATTAGGTGTCATTACAGCAGGGATTAATCCGCGATTCACGGACCATGAACGAATAGAAGTCCTAAAAGTCCTTAATCCTGACATGATCCTAGCTACCCAAAACTTTGATAATGGCGAATTGGGGGATACGGAAATTGAAGTGATAGAGGTCAACAGAAAATCAGCTGATTTCATGAGAAATAATAGAATTCAGAATCGAGAGATTAACAAACTTTCGTTCAACCCCAATAGGCCTGTCTGTATCTGCTTTACTTCCGGAAGTACTGGCACTCCTAAAGGCGCCTTGTTTACAAATCGTCAGCTTCAAGCAATAAGCACTATGGACACTGGCGGTGCGTGGGGTGGCGCTGGCCACCGATATGCAAGCACAGAATTCGCCCATGTTGGTGTCATGACAAAATTGCCATGGTTATTAGCTAGTGGCGGTACCACTCACCTTCTAGATAAATGGAGGGCAGAACCTATTCTGAAGCTAATACATGACCATCGTATTTCTGCTGTTAGTGCAATAGCCCCTCAGGTTGCTTTGATGCTTAAAGTTGAAGAGATAGGTAAATTTGACTTTGATTGTGTGAAAGCGATTGTTACCGGAGGTGCTTTGGCTTCCCCTCAATTAGTGAAAGCAGGTCGAGAGCTTTTTGGTGCTCCTTGGTCAATTCGTTATAGTTCTACTGAATCTGGCGGTGTGGGCCTAGGAACTGCCTTGGACGCTGATGATCAAGAAACCTTATATACGGTCGGACGTTCGCGTCCGGGGGTCAAAGCAACAATTAGGGATAATGAAGGGCACCCAGTTTCTTCTGGAGAAGTTGGAGAAATATGGCTTCAGTCTGATGCCATGATGCAAGGCTACTGGAATGATCCTCATTCAACAGCTGAAACAATTGTCAACGGGTGGCTTAAGACAGGCGACTTAGCGTATCAAGATGATAGAGGATGCTTCAATTTGGCTGGAAGAACTAGTGAGATGTTTATACGAGGAGGTTATAACGTTTTCCCACTTGAAGTCGAAAAGACGATTTCAACACATCCCAAAGTTTCTGAAATTGCTCTTATCCCCAGAAATGATGAAGTAATGGGTGAAATAGGTGTTGCTGTGATCGTGCCAGTTGACGCAAATGACCCACCAACATTGGAGAGCTTACGACAGCATGCTCAGAACCAACTGGCTACATACAAGCTCCCCGAGGCAATCCGTATCATCGATAAACTACCTAGAAACACATCTGACAAGGTCGACCGTTTACAACTTCGCAAAGGTGAAAAATCGTAACAAATGAGTAGTGGCTTACTCAGAGCGTTCAATGATACGTTCAATCCAGTTAATATATGTTTCGCTCTCTTGCGCTCCTGGAACAGGAAGAACCTTATTGATCAGAGTTGTAGGAACTGCCGTAATTCCTTGATTTACAGCATCATTATGTTCGCTTATAACCTGATCAGCTAGATCGCCCTTCTGTGCCTCAAGTTCATGAAGGAAACAAGAGGGATCTTCACCGATTTCAGACACTAATTCAGCCAATACATCCCAATCAGAAATAGTTCTATTCTCTGAGAAATAAGCTTCCAGCAAGCGGTGATGCATAGCCATTGATAGTTCAGGCCAAAGGGTTGATACTAGCTTGTGGGCTACTTGCGCAGGGAGACTCCCACTAGGGGGTGTCGAATCACCTTGCCAAGAGCGAAATTTTGTCCGTGGTTCCTGATTCTGAATCAGATTCCACCCCTTTGAATATTGCTCAAACTTTTCACGATTGGGTGTCTTCATTTCTGGCTTCAGAAGAAAGCTCTTCCAAGTTACTTCTACTTCATTACCGAAGTGTTCTTTTACATCTTCAAGACGAACCGTCCCAACATAACACCACGGTCATAAGAAATCTGACCAGACAATCAACGAAATAGGATTCTTCATGTTTTCAATATTAATGGATTATTTTGCTCCGACCTCTAAACCAAGTAAAGCAGCTGCTACTCCAGCAACAATTGACGATGCAAGGTAGAACACGGCCGAAAGTTTCTGTTGACGTTCGAGGGCATCGTTTGCTTCCATCATGGCAGTAGAGAAGGTAGAGAAAGATCCAAGAAAGCCAGTTCCGGCAATCGTAATCATTTCACCTGAAGGAGAACCACCTAGTAAGAATCCTAAGAGGAAAGAAGCGGTTACGTTTACGAGAAAGGTTCCCAGGAGCTTATGTGACCTCTGCGGATTCTGGAGTATCCACCGTAGTAACGAACCAATGGCAGCAAGAAGGATAAAGAAAACAAGAGTGAAAATTTTGTTCTGTGAAAATGCGAAAAAGCACCAGTCAGAATTTATGAAATCGCTCATATTCTTGCTTTCCCTGACTTCATGGCACGTTTACCAATCTGATATGCAAGAAGCCCTCCGAGAATTGAAGCTACGAGAAAACTAATACTATTGAAGTATTCTCGTGCCTTTATAGCTGTTGCAATCTCAACGGTGAATGAGGAGAAAGTTGTGAATGCACCGCAGAAACCAGTGCCTGCTGCTAAGGAAAGAAGGTTATTTGGTGATTCGATTAAAAGCCCGACCAAAAGACCCAAAGCTGCAGAACCGGAAACATTAATCAGAAGAATATGCCAAGGCCAATGAGTAAATGTAGGGAGAATCTCTATAAGACCCCATCTGGTTACCGCTCCGATAATCCCACCACAACAGACTGCGGTTACTTGATGACGATTCACAACTCATGACGGTAGCGGCGAAACTCAAGAATACTATGTTCTCTTTCGATTCAAGAGATAAGTACCGCAAATGAGTGATCCATGAAACAATGTATGGGTGGACATATCTGAACTTCGAAAAGGATACGAAGAAGAAGGAATTGACGCTGAGAATGTCCTAGAGGACCCTATTGAGCAGTTCAAGATTTGGTACGGTGAGGCAAAGGAAGCGCTCATTCCTGAACCAGATGCTGCTGTCATAGGAAGTGTCAATGAAGAAGAATATCCTTCGTCACGTTTTGTTTTAGTACGAAAAGTAGATAAAGCCGGATTCGTCTTCTTTACGAATTATCGAAGCGATAAAGCAACTTCGTTTTCTCTTTCCCCCAAAGTCTCTTTAACTTTCGGTTGGTTACTCTTGCATCGGCAGGTGAGAGTTCATGGACTAGTAGAGGTAGCGACAGAGGAAGAATCCGATGACTACTTTTCACAACGACCAAGGGGGCATCAAATTGGAGCATGGGCATCTCCACAAGGGCAAGTGATCACCAGCCGCCAAATTATCGTAGACCGGTACAAAGAGACTTTAGAAAGGTTCGGGGATGGTCCGATACCGAGACCTGAACACTGGGGGGGATACCGGATCAGACCAACCATGATTGAATTTTGGCAAGGAAGGCCAGACCGTCTCCATGACCGTATTCGGTATTCTCGAGAAGGTGATGGGTGGTCGATTGAACGACTCGCACCATAAAGGATCTTAATCACTCCTTGCAGATCATCTTGTTCTATAGATGTTCAAGAATCGTTACCTAAACCCCTTCGCGATTTAGTAATTTCTAACATCCTTGTTAATGTGAGATATCAATTTACTGAGCTGACTACCTGAGGTTCTCTAATAACGGATTCCTCTCGCAGGCTCTAAGGAGAAATGCATGTATATCACATCTAGAGAGATAATCCCCCTCCCGGGGCGACTTCAGGACACCATTGCTATTGGAACTCAAATGGTTGGGCACATGAACCAGAAATATGGTTCTGCTATGGCCACTTCAACTGAGTTAGGTGGGAATCCCAACAAACTTTGGATAACAGGTTTCTGGTCTTCGCTATCCGACTACCAGTCATTTGTGGAAAGCTATATGTCTGATCAGGAATTAGCGGGTACTTACAATATGTTTTCATCATTTGTTAGTGAAGTGCAAGATCAAATTGGACAGGTGATCCGGCAGCCAGGTGAAAGAAAAGCTTTTGCACAAATGCATAGAGGCAGAATCAAAAGCACACATTTTCAAGAAGGGCTTGAACTAATCATGAAGTTAGCTGATCATATTTCCAATGTGTCAGGAACCGAAGCAGGACTTATTGCCCCTGTGACCGGAGACCAATATGGAATTATCTTTGTTAACTATGCAGATTCTCTTCAAGAACTCAGAGGAATGGTAGAGGATTGGAGCACTGACGAGGAATATCAAAACATGTTTGTTCAAGGGTCAGAATTCTTTCAGGACTCATTTGATGTAACGTATGCACGATTCGTTGGATAAGCCTAACTAAATTTTGCAATTCCTAGCTCGTGAAATATAAATTCACTTTCGACTGTGAGGGCGATTAGAGCCCTCGCAGTTAGGGTTACATGTGTGTTACGTTCATGTTAATTTGTGCTATCCGATTAGTTATATCAGATGAAACAGGGTTGACTGTATAACGAAGTCCCATGAGGGGCGGCCCCCACAAAGATCGTTGAAAGCTCCTTGTGGTCTGTGTAATGACAGTAATGGGTTCCGTCGCAATGGGGCTTCATTATTTTTTGTGGCGAGTTACTCCAAAGTTTTCCATCGCTCTACTCCAAGTACTAGTGCATCAATAAATTGATCTACGTGCTTGGCTCGTCCGATCCCACCAATGTCAGACCAGCCCCACTCTTCGCGGTTCCAACGCAGAGTGGGAGGTAATTCCAATTGAACCCCTTGCAGAGGTGGATAATTGACAGGATTCTTCAGGTGCTGTCCACGGAGTTCCTTCGGAATATTTTCCAACTCAGTTTCGAATTTATATGATGGGAGTGCTTCCCGAAGGATTGGGGCGAAATGCTCTGCCAGTTGTCGGTTCCTACCTCCCAACAGGACGGAATAGAAGAGGTGCTCTCTTCCGTAGCCATGAATCGTTGTAACAACCTGAATGTGATTAAGGAAAAGTTCTAGAGGTTCGCTTTTCTCTTCAAGTAATTGTGTCGAGGCAAAATGAATTGGATCTTCATGGCTTTGAATTAAACCGTAATAGGAAGAGTTTGAGCGTTCTGCCGCCTCACGGGCTATGACATCCGTTGCTTTTTCCAGAGAACCTCCATGGTAGGCCATGAACCCAAAAGATGACCGTAGCTCAAGCTCTTCAACTACATCTTCACGGTCCAATAACTTTGAAATCATCAGCTAATTAGGACTTTCTTCCGTAGATGAATTCTGTGATCCTGAAACCTGGACATCGGGGGGAGCAGTAATTCGCGAACGAATAAAGACGTTTAATGACGCAGCAAGGAAAAAGCATCCACATAGCTCCCAAAATGTTGACCACCGTAGCGGATCTAAAAACCAGTTTGAAACACGTTCAGGGAAATCACATACTGTTCGAATAAGAGGTATAAGGAGAAGGTCGAAGCTGTATGCGAATAGGTCTAGAGCCAATACAAAAAGAAAGCATGCAATTCTTGTAATGTGCCGTCTTGAGCTGATTTGTATTTGAGAAGAGATAACCCAAACAAAAGAAAGCAAGACAAACATTAGACACGCCATAGCAAAACGCCCGCTTCCAACGTTATCTACCCAAGTACTTAGCCTTCCAGATCCTCTAAGAGATAGATCTACAAAGATATTCGAAGAATAATTCCCTTTTGAAACTTGAATTTCCCACCATCCATATGATGCGAGGAAGAACCCTGCTCCGGTGAGAAGGAGTCCCGAAATAGGGCTTAAGTAGGGAAGTACCCGTTTCATGTTTTTTGCAACCATGGTTCGTGTCATTGCCAAACTAATAGTTAGAAATGCCACTACTATGCTCATTCCGAGTGCGTAGGTAATGAACACTGCAACTCCGTTAACAATTCCGTCCCTATTAAAAGAACTCCCAACGGTGATGAAGAAGATAGGTGCCGAACAACCGATAGAAACAATCGCGTACGAAACTCCAAAAAGAAATATCGAAGGAAGCTGTCTATTGAAATTCTTGATTCGGAGACCAGGGATTTTTAAATTTGGTTGATACCCGCGAATCATCGATAGTCCCAGAAGGACTAGAACTATTCCGATTGGAAAAGTTATATACCCTGCTCTCTCTTCAATGGAACTTTCAGAAATTACAGTATTTGTAAGTATTCCAACTAAAGCAAAGACAAAAACAAATCCCGTAGAGAGAGTTAAAGACACCTTCACACCATTTAAAAACCCCTGATATCCATCTGGTGGATTCTTTAATTCATGGCCTAGAAAATATGCAAGATATGCAGGGAGCATAGCGAATCCGCAAGGATTAAAGGCAGCGATTAAACCCGCTGCAAGCGGGAAAGCTAGATCTACATCAATCATTAGCCAAAGTACTTCTCTAAATATTGGTTCAATTCTTTTTGGCCTAGGGTAGTTAAATACCTTCCGGCGATAGAGGTATCCGGATTAACGAAAAGTGTAAAGGGCATTCCAACGGCTCCTACTTCTTCTAGTAGTTTGCCATCACCACCATATAAAATTGTGTATGTAACTGCAGTCTCCTCAACAAGTTTCTTTGCTTCATCTAGGCTTGTTTCTTGACTGTTAATACCAACAAAAGTTACTCGATCTCCCCATATGGAAGAGACCTCTTCAATTTCTTTCATCTCTGTTCTGCATGGAGTGCACCATGAGGCAAAGAAATTAACAACGACTGGGCCTCCTTGGAGCTGAGCAAAATCAAATACAACTCCTTCACCATTTGTGAGTTCGGTAGATGGCGAGAAAACTCCTGATTTTTCACTTGGGGAATCAACAGCCCATTGTGTAAAAACCAGAACTAAAAGAATCAGAATGAACAATCCGACGGCTACGGGGATGATTCGGCTTTTCCTATTTTTTTCTAATTCATTTCTTTCAACTGGAAATTCAATAGTCATATCTCTCATGAAACCTAGCGTGGAAATAAGCGCTCGAGACGGGTAGCACGGCAAGAGTGAACTTTCCCGCTTGAAGAACCTATTTAACGCCCGTACCTCGGGCACCTAAAGGTGCCCGAGGAGTCTATATTTGATTGGAGCTCGCTTTGTCCGTTGCTCCGCAAAGTTAAGGCGGTACCAGTTCAGGGGCTTAAGCTGTTTTTAAGAGCTCTTGCAGGTGTTCCGGTACGGGTATTTGTGGCATTTGTTCTTCCGGACGGGGAATTTTTGAAGGTCTTCCCCGTCTTCGTTTAATCATTAGAACCTTTCCGTTCATGAACAATTGACCTCCCCACACTCCGCAAGGTTCTTCTCTTTCGATAGCTCCTTCTAGACATGGTGATATCACTGGACATGTTGCACAGATAGATTTGGCTTTACTGATTTCATGTATTTCTTCAGAGAAGAACATGTTCCCTACTGTTCCTGGAACACTGGCACAGCTTGCTAGCGCCTTCCATTCTTCTACTGGGTATTCAAAAGTTGTCATTGTCATTTTGTATTTCCTTTCATAGGTGTTGTGTTTGAGAAAAAAGAAGAAAGCCGCCGGATTTATCCGACGGCCTTGTGAGTCCTTAATCTAAATATGTCAATTTATTTAGAGGTGGTACTCCTTCGGCCGACCGGTAGAAGGCTTATATGTCGTGGCCCAAAAATGACCTGTATGCCCAAAGCCGTTGGTATTAAGAAAGTATGTAGTAGATAGGTATTTGGATTTGTCTGAGTTTCCAAGAGATGAGAAGAGACGCGCAGCGTTAGCTTGAACCAAATCTTTGGAAATGCGTTTAATTAACACCATGCTGGCTTCCTTACAAAAGCTAATTCTCGAGTTACTAATCATATTGTCAGACTTCCGCTCATCCACCCAAGTTCGTTGAAAAAGGGCTTTAAAGCAGAAATATTACCTACCTAAGGGGAACAGCTAACGATTCTTTTGTCAAATGAATTAAATTAGGTGCCTCTTTATAGAGTATTTTCAGCCGAATACCGTGAAATACCCTCGGATTCAGTTTTTCTTAATTCCCCTAATTCTCGTAAATGTTCGAGATGGGCGTATGTTTCGCTTTCAGCCATATCTCCCCAAGATCTTTCTCTGAACAATGCTTTCATAAATTCCGTCACCGTCCCATCGGGGAGGTTTTGTGCAGTTTTTCGGATGGTATCTAGCCGCTCTTCATGATGCTCTACTATTTCCAAAGCACGAGCTCCAAGATCAACGAAAGGTTGACCATGTGCTGGGAGGGCGATAGATACACCTTCGTAGTTCGTCATTTTATGCAAGGATTCAAAGAACTTAGCTAAGGGGTCTTTCTCAGGAGAGATACCCCCGATATGTGGAGTGATGGTAGGAAGCACATGGTCGCCCGAAAACATGATGCCGTTCTCAGGATCCCATAGGCACAAATGGTCATTGGTATGTCCAGGGGTATGTACAGCTATCCATTCGCGTCGTGCAAGAAAAATTGTCTCGTCATCACGGACTTCAACCGTAGGAGTTGGGGTCTTAAACCAGGACGAGTTAAATCTTCCCATTTGCTTAAATCGTTCAATTTCTTTTTTTGGTGGCATTGTTCTCTGAGAACCCCACGGAAGTCTTTCAGAGAATATTCGTTCAATTACTCTCTGTTGTGCTTCTTCAGAATTTGGGTCGAGATCGCTGGAATCTTCATTCTCTAGAAGTTCTCTACTATTAAAGGCATTTCTAAAGTTTTCATGAGTCAGAATATCTGCGCGGGACACTTCTCTAATTCTTTCAGCACCACCAAAATGGTCGAAATGTGAATGGGTGACAATCACGGTATGTATATTTTCAGGCTTATACCCAGCACTTTTCAGTCTGAGAGTCAGTGCATCCCATGAATCATCACCTGGCAGGCCAGGATCAATGACAGTTATCCCGCGTTCATCTTCTAAGATGTAGCAATTCACATGTCCGAGTCCCGGTAGGTTAATCGGAAGCTGAGCTCTAAGTACTCCTGTAGCGACTTCAGTTACCTCTTCCGAAGCATCTTCCTGCTCCTGCTTTTTTGGGCGGGTCAATTCTCCAGACCTTTCTCAGCTACCTTCAGTATCGAGCTTGATGTTGTTAGGATCGATAAAAAGATTATCTCTGTAGTACTGAAGTTCCAATAAACTAGCTTTGATATCATCCATGGCTCGATGGCCGCCATCTTTTTCTGGAGCTGAAGAAGTAACTTTCGGAAACCACCGTTTTCCCAATTCCTTGATGCTGGTAACGTCAACTGAACGATAATGTAGGAAATTCTCAATCTCTGGCAACCACTTAGCTAAGAATCTACGGTCAGTACCAATAGAGTTACCGCAAAGAGGAACAGTACCCCCTTTGGGTATATGTTCTTTCAAGAAGGACAAGGTCTGCGTGCCAGCTTCTTCGAGTGTGATTTCCGATGCCTTGATTTCATTTAGTAAACCGCTTTTGGTATGCATCTCTACGACGACTGTGTCCATCTTCTCTAATTCCTCTTCAGTCGCAGATATAACGAGATTAGGTCCTTCAGCGATTAGATTTAACGCGTCATCAGTAATAAGTGTTGCGATTTCAACAATTATGTGTTGTTCCGGATCTAGTCCGGTCATCTCAAGATCAATCCAAGCAAGCATGTTCGCTGATTCTAAAGGATTATCGTCCATTTTATGCGTATAGAAGAATCTTGTTCTATTAAGCACAACGTTCCAGAGGGGTGTATTGTTCGCCAGTAATGAAACTTCCTATAAAACGTTTAGATCCTGATTTACCTTTACCGAAATACGCGAAGCTAGGCGATGCTGGCTGTGACTTGTTGGCAGCTGAAGATATGACGATAGAGCCCGGCGGCGGCCGGGCCTTAGTGCCAACTGGCATAGCTTTGGCAATACCAGAAGGATATGCGGGTTTTGTCCAGCCACGAAGTGGTTTAGCAGTAAAGAATGGTGTTTCGGTTCTGAACTCTCCAGGTCTTATCGATAGCGGATACAGAGGAGAACTTAAGATCTTATTGATTAACACCGATCCGAGTACGCCATTCGATGTTGTTCGAGGTGAGCGAATCGCCCAACTAGTTATTCAAAAGGTAGAGCAAGTTCAATTTGACGAAATGGATTCCCTACCTTCAAGTGACCGTGGTGATGGAGGGTTTGGTTCAACGGGGGTGAACTAAGTCTCAGAACCCAAGCGGTATTTCGTCAACAAGATAGAGTTTTTCTCATTGTCGATTGAAAGTTGGTCCAGAAGTTCACTGACCACTTCAGAAAATTTTTCTATGTCTTTTTGAGGCAGAGGTCCCTTTGCAGATTCATCCAAGTAAGCCTCCAGCATCAAATGATCTTTGGTCACTTCATAATTCAGATGGATATTTTCTGTATTCCCTTCGGAGTTCAAAAGAAGCCGCGTTACTTCTCCCATTATTAGCCGCAAATCTTCCACTTCTGTAAGAGTGAACCCTCGACGGATCGCTAAATGGGCAATAGCAGTTTGGGCGATTTCCTCGTACTCTTCAGAAGCTGGAAGGGTAAGTTGAATCTTTTCGGTTGGCATTTATCAGCTGTTTCTTTTCTGCTTCTTAGAGTTGAGTCCAGTTAGCTATCATCCATTCTTTCAGATGTTTACGAATGAATGTTAATTCTTTTCAAACTTGTTCTCGGTTAGCCAGATACCTTTCGTTTTCTTAACCCAGCTTCACGTAATTTTCGTACTAGAACACGAGGGTCAGTTGGGACCGCACCAGCGTCTACGGCGGTTGCCCACAAACGTTTTGGAATATCATAATGGTCACCTTGGAATGTGTGTTTAGGTATCCCAATATCTCCAGCAAATCTATGAAGTTCATCATAACTTTCATCGCTTACTAGGTGGGCCCATAGCTCCCCACGAAAAGGCCATATTGGGTCATCTATCAGTATCGCCATATTTCAAAAACTCTTTCAGTAGTGGAAATCACTTTAACCACATAACCTAGCGCTGTGAGCCTTCGTTGTTTCTTACCCTTAATGTTAATCGGGTTTACCCTGTCTTGTTCTGTCGCTGATGAGTCCCAATCATCGCGATTGGAGGGTCAGCAGCAGGTTCTAATTACTGAACCGACTGTGACTCCTGAACCGACTGTGACTCCTGAACCGACTGTGACTCCTGAACCGACTGTGACTCCTGAACCGACTCCGACTCCTGAACCAGAATGCCTTTCGCAAATACCTGTTCGCTACCTTTTGGGGCAACTAATCATGACACTCGCATATCCTGAAGATTTTGCTGTAATCGAACAGTTATCTTCAAATCATGAATTGGGAATTATGGGAATCTTGGGGACCCCTAGTAGAGAAGATCTAGAGAACCTCATTCAAGGTGTAACTGTCGAACCTCTTCCTTTGCTCCTTGCTTCAGATGAAGAAGGAGGACGGGTGCAGAGACTTCGCTCTGAGCTTGGGAGACTCCCCTCAGCTTCAGAATTATCAACACTTCCTCTAGCCGACATTGAGCAGATGTTTTATGAATACGGTCGAGGATTGTTAAGTTTGGGCATCGGGATTGCCTTAGCACCTGTCGTAGATGTAGGGCAGGGGCCAGGCATTGGGGATCGATCATTTTCAAATGATCCGCAGTCAGTGATCCGTAATGCAGGAGCTGTAATTTCCGGTTTCGAACGAGCCGATATATTACCAGTGCTAAAACATTTCCCTGGTCATGGAAATGCTTCACACGATAGCCACGAGGGATTATCTACAACTTCGAGTATTGAAACCTTACGCGAAGTAGACCTACTGCCGTATCAAGCACTTTTAAAAGATAGTCGTGCAGTTATGATGGGCCACTTAGTAGTTCCTGGCCTAACAGAGAATCTCCCTGCTTCGCTTTCAAGCGCAGCTGTTGAAGGGCTCTTACGAGAAGAATTGGGCTTTGATGGTTTGGTTTTGACCGACTCTTTAGGAATGGGGGCAATTTCTAATAGGTGGTCGGTATCTGAAGCAGCAGTTTTAGCTCTTAATGCTGGTGTTGACATCGTTATGGTTTCTGATCCACATCAAGTTACGCCGCTTTTAGATGAACTAGAGAAAAATTTACAAGGTGGGGAACTCGACGAAAGAAAAGTCTTCAATAGCATAGAAAGAGTTCTGAACCTTAAAGATCTTGATCCATGTCAAATATTCGTTGGTATAGAAACGGAAACTAATTAGAAAGTTTCAATCTCAACTCGTACCATATAGGAGAGGAGAGATAATAGAATTGTTAGACTCTTCAATTCAAGAGAGTGAATAATTTGCCTCCGTAGCCAAGCCTGGTAAGGCAGCGGACTTTTAATCCGAAGATCGTGGGTTCGAATCCCACCGGAGGTACAAAATAAGTTAGATCACAAAATTGGCTGCCAGCGTTTCATCTTCTGGAGGGAGAAGATGCATACGCTCTCCAAGGCTGATATCACCGCCAGTTATTTCAAACCACCGCCCAGCTAAATTTGGTATACGCTCATAACCTTCCCCGCAGAGGCTTTCTAGGGCATAGATGCACCCACCATGAGAAACAGCAACTACATCTTTGCATTCAATATCTGGAGATTCATCCAAAGTTGAAGTGAGCCTTTCCAATCCCATTAAAAGACGTTCGATCAGCTTATCGTCGGACTCCCAATCGTCAGGCCAGATATCATTTCCGAGATATCCTGGAAATTGCTCATCGATTTCAGAACGAGTAAGTCCGCTGAATGCCCCTGCATCCCTTTCTTTAATTCGGTCCTCGATAACAGTCAAACCGGAATCTAACTGCTTCGCTTTGGCAAAAATATTCGCGGTCTGTATAGCTCTTTGCAAACTTGAAGCAGCTAAAAGCCCAAATGGCGGGAGTTGAGAAGCCGCTTGGAAGGCTTGCTTTGCCCCGAGTTCACTTAGAGGGGGATCTGCCTGCCCCTGCCATTTTCCAACTGCATTCCATTCGGATTGTCCATGTCGGACTAGAAATAAGCGGGTCATAATCTCCAGACGGTAGTCTTTACTTGTGATTACTTTACGTTTATTTGCTTCCATTCGAGAAATTGCTGGGCTAAATGAAATAGATATTGAAGCTCAAACTGTTGGCGAAGTGATAGAACTAGCAGTTGAAAAATTCGGTCCAGATTTTGCTCAGGTATTACCAGCTTGCCGAATTTGGGTTAATGGAGAGCCGGCTGATGAGACTGACAAAGTAGTGACGGGTGATGAAGTAGCTATCCTTCCTCCGGTTTCAGGTGGCGCTTATGAGTAGTAGCCTAAATCCAGTGGATAGTAATCACGCCTTCGAGGTAACACATAAAGATCAACACGTAGCGATCCTGTCATTACATACATCCCCATTTGTGCAACCTGGGCAAGGGGACTCGGGCGGAATGAATGTATACATTAGAGAACTAGTTAGTTCCTTAGCCCATAGGGGTTCTCAGTGTTCCGTTTATGTTCGTCGCTGGAATAACTCCTTGCCGGATGAGGTACTTATTGAGCCCGGAGTTCGTTTAGTTCATATAGATGCTGGCGATCCGACATTAGAAAAAGATGTTCTTTATGACGTTGTTGATGAGTTCACTGACGGTGTAGAAAAAGATCTGTTGCATAAACCGAACGTGGATGTCCTTCATGCGAACTACTGGCTTTCAGGTGTTTCTGGGCATGCTCTCAAGCATCGGCTTGGCCTTCCCCTTGTTACGACCTTCCACACTCTTGGAAGAGCTAAAATCTTTTCCGGCGAACATGACTCAAGAGATAGGATCAATAAAGAACATGAAGTGATTGATTGCTCTGATGTTGTAGTAGCGAACAGCATTGCTGAGGCTGACCAGTTAAAAGCCCTTTATGGTGCTCCTGAAGAAAGAATTGCCGTAGTTCCACTCGGTGTTGAACATGCTTTCTTTACTCCTGGAAATCAAGAAGCCGCTCGGGCAGCTCTTGGTTTAGACAATGCTCCAGTTGTAACGTTTGTAGGACGCCTACAACCCCTCAAAGGCGTGGATCTGGCGGTAGAAATGTTTGCCGAGTTAGGGATAGAGAATGCGGTTCTTCTGATTGTTGGCGGGGCTAGTGGCATAAACGGGAATAGCGAAGTAAAGAAACTTCAAAAAAGAGTCGAAGAGTTGGGTGTTGAGCAGCAAGTTCGACTTATAGCTCCGCAGCCTCATCACATCTTAAGTACTTTCTATCGAGCTTCAGATATGGTGATCGTTCCGAGCAAGTCAGAGTCTTTCGGACTGGTTGCTCTTGAAGCTGCCGCATGCGGGACGCCAGTTATTGCTGCCTCTGTAGGTGGCCTCCAAGATCTCATCTCGCACGGTGAGACCGGTTATCTAGTAAATGAACGTGATCCCAAGCTATATGCCTATTACGCCCGTGAGATCCTTACGAACCCCATACACGCAGCTGAAATGGCTATGTGCGCAGTTGAAAAGGCTCGGCAGTACTCTTGGCGGAAAACCTCAGGACAAATTCTTAGTCTGTATACCTCAGTGAATTCAAGAGCATTAGTTGATTGTCGATAAAGAAAATGCCTGATACGCCTTTTCCCCCAGAGGAGCTTTCAGAACTTACTGAAGTTATCAGGAGCTGGCTTGATCACCAGCTAAGCAACAGAACCTTTGTGCAATCTGTTGAACATAATGAAAGTGAACGGCGTTGGTATGTTCGAATTTCTGGTGAAGAGAAGGATAACTCTATGGTCTTATTAACGCTTGGGCAGCGCACTTTTCGGTATGAGACTTACTTTATGCCTTCCCCTGAAGAGAATAGGTCAGAGGTTTTTGAGTACCTTCTTCGAAAAAATACCAAATTATATGGAGCCTCATTTGGTGTAGGTAGAGAAGAAGCCATTTACTTATCCGGACAGATAAACAATGAAGACATAAGCGAAAGCACTCTTGATTGGATCACCGGAACTATCTATTCAGCTATAGAGGAATGTTTCAAACCAGCACTTCAACTCGGTTTCGCCAGCCGGTTCAAAGCTAGGCCGGCAGATTAGAGCTACAAGAGTTTTTGGCATTTGACCCTTTAGAGCCACTGACCTACTAGTTTTCATATATGGCAACAGAACTAATGATCGTAGGCGGCGGAAAGATGGGCGAAGCGTTAGCCGCCGGATTAATGAATGCAGGCTGGGCGGAACCTACTGGGATTACAGTTGTTGAGCCAATAAAAGAAAGAAGAGAGGAACTAGGAAAGACCTATGGCCTTAGGGTTATCCCAAGTCCAGAAAAAGCTAGTGATGTGCTAGTCGCGGTAAAACCAAACCAGATACAAACCGTATGTGAGCTACTATCACCAATTCCTCCTACCCGCCTTATCTCTATCGCAGCTGGAGTAACAACTTCCACACTAGAGAACCTCCTTTTACCAGAGACACGTGTAGTCCGTGTTATGCCAAACACGCCAGCAATGATCAATGAGGGAATGTCAGTTCTATCAGCTGGAACTTATGCTTCTCCTGATGATATCGAATGGGCAACATCGATCTTTGCGGCAGTTGGGAAAACGACAGTTATAGAAGAGAAATTAATGGATGCTGTGACAGGTGTCAGCGGTTCCGGTCCGGCCTACCTGTTTGCTTTAGCTGAAGCTATGACCAATGCCGGATTGAACGAGGGGCTAGATGATGAGAATGCAGATCTTCTTGTTCGGCAGACTCTTCTTGGAGCAGCGATCCTCTTAGCTGGATCTAAGGAAAGCCCGATGGAACTCCGTGAAGCCGTCACATCCCCAAATGGAACCACAGCCGCCGCCCTCTCTATTTTTGAGGATCGAGCATTCCAAGATCTGATTATCGATGCGATATCAGCTGCTACGGATAGAGCAGGTGAACTTGGATCCTAAACTCCTTTTGTGAATTTGTTTTTGGATTTGCACTTTTCTCTCAATGCCCTAAGGTGACGCCGAACAGTCTTTAAGGAAGAAGATGACGAACGTCTCAAAGAACTCATCAGAATTTATGACAGTGGGTGAAGTAGCAGATCTCATGCGAGTATCTTCGATGACGGTATATAGATTGATCAAAGCTGGTGAGATTCGCGCTGCCCGAGTTGGTAAGTCATATAGGATCCGTGAAGACGATGTAGACCAGTATCTGGCGAGTAGATACAACCAGACCGGTTAACTTAATCTCAAAAAAACCTGTCTAGAATTCTCGCCTTTCAAATAGGATTGAATCATGGCTAGTTCCCGGAATCACACAATAAGTTTCTTAAGTGACTATGGAACTAAGGATGAATTCGTGGGTGTTGTAAAATCGGTTATTCATTCGCTTGCACCTGAGTCAAACGTTATTGATATTAGCCATGAAATTAAGGCTCACGATATTCGAGCCGGAGGACTGGCACTCGCCAGGGCAGCTCAGTACCTCGATTTAGGGGTTGTTCTAGCCGTAGTCGATCCTGGTGTGGGGGGTACACGCAAGGGAGTAGCGATCGAAGTCAATGGAGGCGACTATGTCTTTGTTGGCCCTGACAATGGTTTACTACCTCCAGCAGTGGCGATGCTAGGAGAGTCTACGCGTGCCGTAGAACTTAATAACCTTCAATTTCACCTACCTGCTCTTTCCTCTACGTTCGCAGGCAGAGATATCTTTGCCCCCGTAGCTGCTCATTTAACCCTAGGTATTCCACTCGATGAATTAGGAAACCTAATTCCTGTTCATTCTCTCCAGCCTGGTTTACTTCCAGTGGGAGGAGTTAACGCAGAAGTAGCTTCCGCTGAAGTGCTTTGGGAAGACCGTTTCGGTAATCTACAACTCAATCTTTCCCCAGAAGATATCCAGAGCTTTGGAGAAACTTATATGCTTCGATTCGGAGAAACATCGAGACGGGTAACGAAAGTTGAAACATTTGAATCTATCCCTAGCTCTGAAATTGGAATAATTGTTGATTCTTGCGGGCTCCTTAGTATTTCAATGTATGGACGCTCTGCAGCTGAAGAATTAAGGCTTCACGAAGGTCAGCAAATTGAACTCAGACCTCTGGAAGAGGAACATAAAAACGTAACACCAGTTACTTTAAGAAGAGAACGATGAGAAACGCTACGACAATTGCCGTATTCGTCTTAATAGCAGCGATTCTTGTCGCTTCAGTCACGCAATTATTTTTCTTAGCGAGATAGAAAAAAGGATTGGATTCTTAACTTTCGGACTCCCCTCCTTCTCCAAAACGAGGTATGTTAGAGATGAGGCGAAAAAGTTTTAAACATGGTTGTAATCAAATATTGATTTCAATTTGGCAGATTTCTTGAGTCTCGGCGAAGCTAGAAATAACCCACATTGGGCAGTAATAGAGTCAAGGATCTCACAGCGTGTCTCTTGTAGTAATCGGAGTAAATAATAGGACAATGCCGCTCGATCTTTTCGAGCATTTTGCCATTAGTGATGAAGCATTACCAAAAGCTCTGGCGGGAGTTCAAGGATGTCGTAACATCAGCGAATCCGTCATTCTCTCTACCTGCAACAGGACCGAAATTTATGTTTATGCAGAGAAGTTCCACGGTGCCTATCAGGATGTCCGGGACTTCCTTGCTGAAACTGCCCAAATCGCACCTGAAAATTTCAACGACTATCTCTACGCACACTATGATTCTGACGCTATTGAGCACCTTTTCTCTGTTACTTGCGGACTTGACTCAGCAGTATTTGGTGAAAACGAAGTACAGCATCAGGTGAAAGTTGCTTGGGAACGCGCTCGAGAAGAAGGGACCTGCGGGACTGTAATCAATGAGTCATTTCGACGAGCTCTTGAAGTGGGGAAACGAGTCCGGACTCAAACCGATTTATCTAGGAATAGCTCTTCCGTCGCACAATCATGTGTTGAAATGGCCCAACATCACTTTGGCAGTCTAAAAGATCGAAAGATTCTTGTTCTTGGCGCCGGTGAGGTAGGGGAAGGCGTCGCAACATCTCTAGCTAAATTAGCGACAGGCCATATTACCTTCATCAATCGGAGCTTTGACCGAGCAGAGGAACTGGCAAAGCAAATCGATGCTGATGCGGTCCCATATGAGAGACTTAAAGAAGCACTGGCTGCCTCTGACGTCCTTCTTACTTCAACTGCTTCCGGTTCCATAATCTTCGATCAGGCTCTCCTCACAAAAATAATGGAGAGCCGGGAAGGAAGTGAACTGCTTATCGTAGATATTGCCGTCCCCCGCGATGTGGATCCTGCCGCAACTTCAATCGAAGGCATCACTCTTTTAGACATAGACGCTCTTTGGGCATTCCGTGCCCAAAATCCTCTGAACGGAAATCAAGATGCGTTTTCTGCAGCTCAGGAAATTATATCTGAAGAGGTAGTTCGATTCTTTGAACAACAGTCAGCTCGAGAGGTTGCACCGTTAATAGCTGGATTCCGAAATGGAGCTGAAGAGATACGGCAGGCAGAGCTTAAAAAGTTCGAAAATCGACTTGCCGATTTATCAGATGAGCAACGCGATGCTGTTGAATCCCTTACCCAAGGAATCTTGGGAAAGATTCTGCATGACCCCACAGTCGCGATGAACGAGGCAGCTGGGTCACCTCGCGGTGACCGACTCGCCGAAGCTCTTCGTGAATTATTCAACATCTAGCGTTCCATCCCCTAGATTGGGAAAATGAAACTTGTCGCTGCTACACGTGGTAGCCCCTTAGCGTTATGGCAGACTCAACATATTGCTTCACTCCTCGAACCTTACGGTGTTGCTGTTGAGCCTCTGGTGGTAGTTACTTCAGGAGATAAAGATCAATCAGCTCCTATTCATCAAATCGGAGGTAAGGGAGTTTTCGCGAAGGAAGTACAAAAAGCTGTTTTGGATAAAAGTGCGGATTTTGCCGTACATTCCTTGAAAGACCTTCCATCTCTAACCCCTGAAGGACTAAAGCTTGTCGCGGTTTCCAGTCGAGGTGACCCAAGAGATGCACTTGTTGGTTCGTCTTTACAAGACTTACCTGTTGAAGGTCATGTAGCAACGGGATCAGTGCGGAGAAAAGCCCAACTAGCTGCTCTTCGGCCAGATCTCAATTTTCATGAACTCCGCGGGAATATAGAAACAAGACTGGCCAAAGCGGAAAACTTTGATGCCATTGTTGTCTCCGCGGTAGCCCTAGCAAGGTTAGGGCTACAGCCGAAAGCCATGGAAATTCTTGAACCTGAAATCATGCTTCCACAAGTCGGACAGGGAGCTTTGGGCATTGAAATCCGCACAGACGACCTTGAAACAAATGAAATTCTATTACGTATACAGAACCCTGTTTCCCGGGCAGAAGTTGATGCTGAAAGGTCCTTTCTCGCTGCACTTGGAGCCGATTGTAGAAGCCCGATTGCATCTTACGCGATTCATAAAAATAACCAGATACGTTTAAGGTCGCTTGCAGCGAGTGATGATGGGAAGATAATTTTAACTGACGACCGAATCGGCGACGACGGAATAGAGCTAGGGAAGCTCGCAGCCAATGCATTGATAGAGAACGGGGCAAAGAGCCTATTCAAAGGCTAAGACCCACTGCTTAAACGGTTATAGGAGGGACCATAGGGAATATGACATTTACGCCATCCAAATGGAAAAGACCATTAACCGGTAAGAAAATTGTTCTTACGAGGGCTAGACATCAGGTAAAGAGTCTCCAGTTTCGATTAAGGCAATATGGGGCAACGCCCATTGCAATCCCATCAATAGAAATTGTCGACCCTCCAGATGGTAAAGAGCACCTAAAGAGAATTCTTCAAGAAGAAGTAATCACAAGTTCTGGGACCCAAGCCTTCTTGAAATATGAATGGCTAATATTCACATCATCCAATGGGGTTGATAGATTCATGCAATCTGTTCGTCATTGGGAAAGGCAATGCCCCGCCCATCTTCATATAGACAAGGTAAAGATTGCTGTTATAGGACCTGGAACCTTACGGAGGCTTCGCCGATGGGGGCTTAAGCCTGAAATCCAGGCAACAGATCATCTTGCTGAAGGACTATTGGAAAAATTTCAGGCTATAGAACCAGACAATCAGAATGAATTCGAAGGACGTATTCTATTACCCAGAGCTGCCAAAGCTCGAAATATTCTTCCAGATACGTTGCGAAATATGGGATGGGTTATTGATGATGTCCCCGTATATCAAACGATAATACCGAAGGTAGAAAAAGGGTCTCAGGATCTGCTTTCGTCAGCTGATGCGATAGTTTTTATGTCATCATCGACAGCGCAGAATTTCGTTCAAATGTTTGGGAAAGAATATTTACCTGAAGTTGTTGTCTCAATTGGTGCAATAACAACCCAAACAATTCTCAATTTGGGATTTATTCCTACTATCGAAGCCTCACCTAGTTCAGTCAAGGGAATTGTTACAGGGCTGCTCAACCATTACTCAACGAACTAGCTCTAAACACCTATTTCTTGAGAATTCCCAACAGTTCGTTAGATCACCCCTCCGAACGAGCCTGACTGACTTATAGACTGTACCTGTGTCTTTCCCTAATAGGAGATTGCGCCGGCTACGAAAAACACCGGCACTTCGACGTCTGGTCGCTGAAACCAGACTAAGCGTAGATGACCTTGTCGCGCCCCTCTTCGTTCGCGAAGGAATCGATAGTCCCGTTCCAATTCCTTCCCTCAGTGGAGTGCAACAACACACACGTGAATCATTAGTTAAGGAAGTAAAGGAACTTCATTCACTTGGTGTTCCAGGGATCATTCTATTTGGCATTCCTGAACAGAAAGATTCTCACGGTTCTCAAGCTTGGAACCCTGACGGAATTGTGCAGCTCGCACTTCAGGATTGCCGTGATGCCATCGGAGAAGAAATGGTCCTTATCGCTGATCTTTGTATTGATGAATACACCGACCACGGCCACTGCGGGATAGTTCGAGAAGACGGATCAGTGGACAATGACGAGACACTCGAGATTTATGGAAACATTGCTCAAGCTCAAGCCCAAGCGGGCGCTGATATCGTCGCACCAAGCGGCATGATGGATGGGCAAGTTCGGGCGATCAGGAACGCACTGGACAAAGGTAATCATCAAGAGGTATCGATTCTCGCGTATTCGGCTAAATATGCCTCTGGACTATATGGACCTTTCCGAGATGCAGTTGATGTCACGATAGTTGATGGCGGTGATCGAAAGACCTATCAGCAAGATTGGCGAAATGGTCGAGAAGCCCTTGCTGAAATTCGAGCTGATGAAGAGGAAGGCGCTGACATGATTATGATCAAACCCGCAACTCCATATCTCGATGTTCTTTCTGAAGCGAGAAAAATAACTGATTTACCTATAGCCGCCTATCACGTCTCCGGGGAATACGCGATGATCAAAGCTGCTGCAAGTCAGAATCTCATAGATGGCGACGTTGTGGCCGTAGAGCAGCTGACTGCTATTAAACGCGCTGGAGCAGATTTCATCCTGACGTATCTGACTAGAGAAATTGCCGAATCATTGTGAGTGAGGAACTATTTTCTCGAGCGAAACAGATCATCCCTGGTGGAGTAAATTCACCAGTTAGGTCATTCCGCTCAGTTGGCGGTACTCCTTATTTCGTAACCCGCGCCGAAGGTCCACATGTCTGGGATAGTAAAGGAAATCGTTATATCGATTACGTCATGAGTTATGGACCCGCTATCGCCGGCCATTGTCCCCCTCAAATTATTGATGCAATCCAGCAAGCATCTGGAAATGGAACCTCATATGGTGCACCTACTCTGTCCGAGATAGAAATAGCAGAGGAGATAACTCGCCGCGTTAATGGAGTGGACATGGTCCGCCTCGTATCCAGCGGTACAGAAGCGACGATGACAGCTATCAGACTCGCACGGGGAGCTACTGGGCGGGACAAAATCGTGAAATTTTCCGGACACTATCACGGCCATGCGGATAGTCTTCTTGCGGCAGGAGGTAGTGGAGTCGCCAATCAGGGTCTCTCTGGTTCATCAGGCGTTCCAACAAGCGCAGTAGCGGATACGATCGTTGCACCGTGGAATGCGATTCCCCATTTAGATGAATCAATAGCGGCACTCATACTTGAGCCTCTTCCAGCCAATATGGGAATAGTTCCCCCCAGAGAAAACTTTCTTCATGAACTACGAACCCAATGTGACGAGCATGGGGTCCTCTTGATTTTCGATGAAGTGATCACGGGATTCCGGATGGCGGAGGGAGGAGCTTCGCAATGGTATGGGGTAACTCCTGACCTCTGGACTTTCGGAAAAGTTATAGGTGGTGGACTTCCTATGGGCGCATATGGTGGTTCACACGAAGTCATGAGCCACATAGCCCCGCTCGGTGATGTCTACCAGGCAGGTACCTTGTCTGGAAACCCTATAGCGACTGCAGCTGGGCTGGCCCAACTTAAATTACTTAATGCATCTTCTTACATAGAATTGGAAAAAACTGCGGGACGGTTAGCTGAGGGATTCGAAGCCGTTTTCAACGACGCAGGCATCGACGCTGTAGTTCCAAGAGTGGGGTCTTTACTAAGTATCTTTTTTACAGATCAGCAGCCTTCAAACTTTGATGAAGTTCAGAGCGCTGCAGAGAATGGGATATATCCACAGTTCTTCCATCAGATGCTCAAACGCGGTGTCGCATTAGCACCCGGCCCTTATGAAGCCTTGTTTCCCAGCCTTGCTCACACTGAAGCAATCATTGATCAAACTATTGAAATAGCCCGGTCCGCTGCTGCAGAAATGACTAATTAGGAATCCTGTCTCTTCCTGTAACGCGCCACTAGTGAAGTAGTCGATGAATCATGACCGGAACTGGTCGGTATCCCAGCTAGGTTACTTGCCACATTGTTGACCAGGGACTTCCCAAGTTCAACTCCCCACTGGTCAAAGCTATTGATCTGCCAGACAGCGCCCATGGTAAAAACCTTATGCTCATACAAAGCAATTAGTTGCCCTAGGGTAAAGGGATCTAAACGATCAGCTAAAATTGTTGAACTTGGGCGATTCCCAGATGAAGAGAATGTCCCGTTCGCTTCTGGATCACCTATAGCAAGTCCTTGACTCTGAGCGAAGCAATTCGCAAGAAGAGCCTCATGCTGTCGAGAAACAACGTCGTTGTCGATAGTCCCATTAGAAGGGGAAGGGTTAGCGAAAGCTATGAAATCTACAGGAATGATCGATGTCCCTTGATGGAGAAATTGGAAAATTGAATGCTGAGCATTAGTTCCTACACCGCCCAGAATCGCTGGCCCGGTTTCATACTTCGCTAAGTTTCCTTCTCTATCAATATTCTTTCCATTGCTTTCCATCTCAAGTTGTTCAAGGTATGCGGGGAAAAACATGAAATCCTGTGAGTAAGGGATGACGGCAGAACTGGAATACCCCAAAAAGTTTCTATTCCATAAGCTGATTAAACCCATCAAGGCCGGAATATTTTCAGTTAAGGACGACGCCTGAAAATGCTCGTCCATTTGTCGGCAGCCTTCAAGCATTCTTTTGAAATTGTCTGGCCCCACGGCCACCATTACCGCAAGACTTGTTGCCGAAGAGACTGAGAATCTTCCACCGACCCAATCCCAAATCGGAAAAATATTCTCCGGAGCAAACCCATAACTCTCTGCCTTGCTCTTATTAGCTGTTACGGCAACAAAATGTTTTTGGAGAATCTGGGAGTCTATTCCAAGGGCATTCTCTACCCATTCCATAGCTGACTCAGTATTAGTGAGCGTTTCTGAGGTTGAGAATGATTTTGAATTGATAATAAATAAGGTTGTTTCGGGATCGAGAGAAGAAAGGTTCGTAACAAGGTCAGCTGGGTCAAGGTTCGAAATGAAATAACAATTGACGTTGTTTTCACAATATGGACGCAATGCTTGAAACGCCATGTATGGGCCAAGGTGAGAACCGCCAATCCCGATATTAACTACTGAAGAAATAGGTCGTCCCGTTACCCCGAGCCATTCCTTTGCCCGTATTTTCATGGCAAATTCTTCAGCCTTCCTATGAGCAGCTTGAATTAGAGGAATGACATCTCGGCCATCTACTTCAATTTCTAAAGTGGGCGGCATGCGCAGAGCCGTATGAAGAGCAGGACGATTTTCAGACTGGTTAACGACTGCTCCTCCGAATAATCCCTCTATTTGTCTTTCTAGGCCAACTTGATCTGCTAAATCAGCAAGTAAGTGGAGCGTTTCACTCGAAAGGAGTTGCTTTGAAAAATCGAAAAAAATGTCACCTACCTCAAATGAAAGAGACTCCACGCGCCCTTGGTCATTAATTAGGTCTTGGAGAGAAGCTCCACGGAACGCAGAACAGTGCTCTTCAAGTTTCTTCCATTGCGATGACTCGGTTAGATCAACCACATTTACTATGATCGCACGAAAATTCAGCCAGCGGCTTCTTCTAACGTTTCTTCGTACGCTTCTTCTGCTTCAACGTTTGTTTCTAGAAACTCTGAAAAGCTACTTGCAATCATTTGAGGTGACACTCCAGATTCCCAAACAGGCAAATCTCCCGACTCCGCCCAGATGATGTAGGCTTCGAGACTTTCTGGGGATTGAAGACCATGGGTTACTCTCTCATAGAGAACAACTTCGAGAATTTGTAACGACCCTAATGATGAAAATCCAGGCATAACTCCCTGTTGCTGGGAGATTCGTTGTCCTCCTTCACGCATTGGATCCCCATAAGGAGTCCCAGCTGTAGAAGATCCGTTGACGACCCAAGCTATGTGGCTCTCAACATCGGGAAATGTTTCTAGTACTTCACCTTCATTCAGTTGGTATCCGACGCCGCCTCCGCCTCCTGCACCGTGGCAAGCAGCGCATTGACTGTAGACTTCGCCGCCCACAGCGATAGGGCCTTCTTCATTGGAGGTAGGTTCCTCGAGTGTTCCCCAGATCATAAATGCCCAAATCGGAAGGAACAGAGCAACTGGAGCCATCCAGACAGGAATTTTTTTACGGTTCTTAGCGGCTGTAACCCAAGGAGCTACAGGTTTCGGAGGTTCTATTTTCTCAATTTCAGCTTGCGGAGTTTCAGTTGCGGCTGCAACTGTTTCTTCACTAGCTGCGACTGGTTCAACTGCAGCTGAAGATGCTTCTGAACCTCCTCCATCGGTACCTTGAAACCGAGCGCGAGCCTCTCGAGACCTTTCAATTAGATAGTCAGGT